>Ga0181346_1000366_pt1 | contig 19463 bp, 35 predicted proteins | sample Su13VDMM15DN_FD_130100 | JGI IMG/M metagenome (GOLD analysis project Ga0181346, IMG submission 130100) | Freshwater viral communities from Lake Michigan, USA - Su13.VD.MM15.D.N | ecosystem: Environmental > Aquatic > Freshwater > Lake | place: USA: Michigan | collected 2013-07-15 | reverse complement strand
AGAGATTGCTCGTGTTGGGGTGTTATAGTCATTCATAATATCATTATTGAATTCTTTAAGGTGTTCTCTGGTTTCCTTGTTGAAATCAGTAGTAAATTGAAACACATCACATCTTTCTTCATAACTCAACTCTCTTGTATAAACTTGAAATCCATAATGACATGGTGGAAGAACCATTGAATCCAATTCTCCAACATTCCAAGCTGAAACCATTAATCGTCTTGAGTCTGGGTTTGTTTTAAGGTCGTTGATTAGGTTTGCGATTTGGTCTATTTGTCCTTCTAATATATTTTGGTCGTAGGGAATTTTACCCTCTTCTTTTATTCTCTTTGTTACTAATTCACCACCCCAACTTCTCCATTGTTTACCATATACTGGACCTAAATCACCCCACTTCTTAGCAAACTCATCATCTGTTTTGATTAGTCTAATAAATTCTTCCTTAGTTGGAACGTAGTAACCTGTATAATCTTCTTTACCTGAATGTTCGTTATACCATTTTTCATAGTTCTTATAAGCATCACCATCCCAAATATGACAATCATTATCTACAAGGTATTTGATGTTGGTATCTCCTCTTAAAAACCATAGTAATTCAGTTACTACTGATTTCCAAGCCATCTTTTTAGTTGTGAGTAAAGGAAACCCATCACTCATTTTATGACGTATTTGTCTTCCGAATACTGATAGTGTTCCTGTACCTGTACGGTCACTTTTTGTTACTCCATTATCTAAGATGTCTTGGAGTAGGTCTGTGTATTGTTTATCTATGTTATTTTCCATTTGGTAATTTTTCGTTTTCTATTTGAATTATTTTATCTATTACTCGTTTAGGTATTATCTTCATTGGAATTGGGTCACCCCCTGTTGTAGTCCAAGTATCAATATAGTAATGTCCATTAAATTTGTCTATGTATATTGTATGTACTACTGATTCGCCCATAAGGTTCATAGATGTTTCCCCAACTTTTAAAAGTTCTATTTCTCCAAGAAATGGGTCTGTGTATGTTTTATTTAGTTTGTTCATTTTTTTGGATATATTCCGTTTTTAATTTCATTAAGTACTTTGGATTGATAAGTCTTTGACATTTTTTTAAGTTCAAATATCACCCAAAGTCCAAATAAAGGTTCAATGTCTTTTGGTAATAGGTGTTTATCTAGGTTGTTCATATTTATTGTTCAATATTATAAACCCAATCTTCCATTCTTGTTACATTTTCATAAAGTCGTTGGGTATAGTTTTTCATTCCTTGAATTAAATATCTCTTTAAGAAATCATCAGTAATCAAATTTTCTTCTGTTGTTGGATAACTTGAATGTATTGTCCATTTATCCATATGAATATAAAAGTTAATAGGGTTTGCATAATTACAAGTAATAACTTTAGTTCCACCATCACGATAAGAATCCATTTTGGTTACGGTTATTAACATTCCACCATTTGATAGGTAATTTTTAATTTCTTCGTCTGTAATTTTACTCATATTTTATACGTTCTATAATTTCGTGATTATCGGTTCTTGTTATTTTTATATATTCAATGTCAAAATTATAAGGTTCTAGATTATCAAATCCATCACCAAACTCAGCTGTCACAGGATTTGTTTCGTACTGTCTGTTACGAACCTCTTTTTGATATGCTTCAAGTTCTTCTTGTGTTTTAATGAGTCTGATCATTAATAATTTCTTTTAGTCGTTTAATTTCAGCGATTACATCATCACCTAATTCAATTTTAGACATCATTGATAAGTCCATTACTTGATTCATTAGCACTTCAATTAGTGCGTCTTTTGCTTGTTCTTTATTCATAACTTTCAATTGTTTTATCGTTGTGTTTTCAAAGTGTGATATATCGTATGATATCTTTTCTTTTTCTTCAACCGTGTTGTCACTTTTAATTTCACCAATCGCTCTTGATGAAACCCATACCGTTTGTTTTTGACTAAGCATTTCGTTCACCCTTTTTGATGCATCGCTATCATTAAATTGAATTGTCTTTCCTTCGTCTGTTGTATATCCAACAATTTCGTCATTGTATTTTACAGGTATTGTTTTACTCATAGCTTTCTATTGTTTTATTATTATATGTTACTGTAATTAGTCGGGTTGGGATATTCCAATCGTTATTCATTCGATCCTCCATTTCTTCGACACTCCAATTTTGCCAACCAGAATAGGAACGAAGGTGCATTTTATCGATTAAGTCCATTCTCTCTTCCAAACTCAACTCTCGTTCTTCAATCTTTAGTCCCCATGTTTCAGAGAACTCTGTATATGTTTTACATTTGTTGATGAACTCTACTTGCGTAAATGATCGTTTTACCTCTTCATCTTCATAAAATTCATGTCCATCTTTGTAGGATATACAATAATTCTCATAAGCCTCATCCAATAGCTCTTGTTGTTCTTTACTCATAACTTTCTATTGTTTTGGGGTTTAGTTCGTTTTCAATAATCTTTACCATTTCATCAAATGATATGTTCTTTTCGTCAGCTTGTTTTTGTATAAAGTCTTCGGAAAGATGAATATATTCAGCTTTAGGTGTTCTATCAATCTCTTGAGACGCCCTTAATAATTTAGATATTAATTCTTGTTGTTCTTTATTCATAACTTTCTAGTAATTTAATTATTTCTCTTGTTAGTGAACCAGCTGTTTTAGTTCCATCAATATTCCATGTAATAATAAGATTTTCAATCTCTGAGTATAGTTGTTCTTTATTCACCTTTGTTTATTTTAAAGTTAGTGATAGGGTAATCAAGTTCAATTTCCCAGTCTTTATGTCTTTTATGAACAAAATAAAGTAGATTTTGAACTCTATCTGCATGTTTCATATTCAACAATTTAAAAGTCATCTCTTTGACGTACTTACCATTGTCTATGGAATACTCGATTGCACTCAAAGTTGCAACTGTATCTTGTTCGTAAAAAATAGTATTTTGTTCAGAACGAAATCCTGTAGTGTCTATTTTCTTAATAGTCGCACAACCTATTAGAAGTGCTGATGATATTATGATTAATGTTCTTTTCATGTTAACCGATTGTAATAATGATTTTCTTAGCATCAACAATCAATGGTATAGATATAATATCTTCTGTCGGGTGATACATTTTAGGAAATAGGTTGAATGATAAGTGTTCTTTAGTTTCATATAACTTATTTAAACACTCACTAATAGCTGTTCCAATTTCTTCAATTTGTTCTGATTTTTTCATATTCTTTTATTTTATTATACCATTTCTTCAATTATTCCTATTACTTCTGATAGTACTAATACTGCCGCTCCTACTCCTAAATTGAACGGCAAGATAAAATATCCTGCTATTCGAATTCCGGATTTTAAAAAACTAATTTGTTTATGCAGTTTAGGGTCGGGGTGTTTAGAATTTCGCTCCATTGGTAGATATTGCATGTAAAAATTCATCTCTAATCATATTACTTGGTTCCATAAACACACCACTAAATTTATTTGTAGTCATTGTAGATGGATGTTTAATACCTCTATGTGAACAACATGTATGTTTACAAGCTACACTTACAGCTACTGATTCACATTCCATTTTGTCTGAAATATAGTCATGTACTTGTTGAGTAAGTGATTCTTGCATTTGAGGACGTCTTGAGAACCATTCTACAATACGATTTAATTTACTTAATCCTATTACTTTTTCTCCAGGTATATAAGCTACTGTAGCAAATCCTGTAAATGCTAAATTGTGGTGAGCACACATACTAGTGATAGGAATACCACTTTGAATTACTAAACCTGTATAATTTTCGTCGTTAGGAAATGTAGTAATATTTGGTTCATTTGATACTGATCCTATGATTAAATCTTTTAACCATGCTTTAGCTACTCGACGAGGTGTGTTTTCTGTTTGTTTATCTGCTGTAAAGTCAAAACCTACTGCTTTTAAAAAATTACCATAATGAATAGATGCTTCATCAATCATTTGTTCTATTTGTTCTGGGGTGCGGGAAATGTTCCCATTTGATTTTTTTAGTAATTCCATTTTTAATTTATTTGATTTAATTGATTTAACATAAAATTTAGTCCTTCTGCTTCGTTATGAAATATTTCTCTATCCATTTTTGTTTTAAATTTATCTAAGTAGTAATATACTACATCCATTAACTCTGCTCTAAAATATTCATCAATTTTAGATTCAATAAATAGTTGATGGTTAGATATTTTAATACTATTTTTGGATAATACAATAGTATATTCTTTGTTTTTAGTTTGAATATAAATTGTGTCCGAATTATTTAGTACATTGTTTTCTTGATTAGATACTACTTTTATTAGTACGCTTTTAATTAATTTTTCATTGGCATCTAAACCACGTGGATCAAGATACTTTTTTAAACGTATTTTGCGTCTTAAGTATTTGTACTTAAAGAATGTTTTTAATTGTTTCATAACCTTTATTTATTAAATTTATTATACTTTGATAATTTGAGATAAATATATTAATAAGATTTGGGGAAGCCCAACTATCTGGGCAAAGTCCTATTATGTGTAATATTTCATGCATATTATACCCCTCTTAAATCATTATAAGCTACAATGTGAGCTCTACCTGTAAAATTATATCCTCGTTTAATACATTCCTCCATTACATAAGCATAATTTGGTTGTAACTTATCAAACGTATCTCCTGCGGGCATAACCCAAACTTTGTTATTCGGAATATTATGTAATTTAATAAATGCTTCTATTTGTTCCCAAATAAATGGTTCGTTTCTGTCTACAACTGGTTTGAAGTGATAGTCTAAATGATAGTCAAGCATTTTCTTAATAACATCATACTTATTTCTAAATTTTTCATGTTGATCAATCATTTTCTGATCTACATCTTTACCTGCTGGTGTTTTAGTTCCTAGTTTAGGTTGTGAATTTAAAAATTTAGGAGATAAAGATACTAAATCTATTTTATAGTTAGTTTCAATAAAATGAGAACCTTCAGTCTCTATTGTAACATACATTCCTCTCATATTCTTAGCTATATTGATTAATTCATCAACTAACTCAGGATGCATTGTAGGAGAACCACCTGTAATCATTAAATGATTGATTTGTGGATTGGCTTCAAATAGTTCTTTAATAGCATTTAATGTCCAAGTACCTTTTTCAGGGTGAATTGAAGTATACCAGCTGTCGCACCAACCGCCTTCACCAAAATAACATCTATGAGTACATCCTGTTGTTCTTACTAAGAAATGAGGACGACCTGCTCTTGATCCTTCTGTTTGAACGCAAACATATGCTTCAATTATTGGTTGTACTTTATTATAGTCCATGTTCTTCATAAATTGATGAATTTTTATCGTTTTCAAAACACTCTACTTTAATCACTTTACATCTACCAGCATCTGTTTTTGCTAATACTGAATTAAAATGGTCGTAAACTAATTTAGCATTACTTTCGGCTCCCATTTTATCTAGTAAATGTACTTTAGCTAAGCCCATTTGTCCCATTTGTTCAAAAACATCTACAAACGGATCGTCTTTTTGAATTAGTAATGTGTGGTCCCACATATGATCCATCCATGATTTTAAACCGTTACCTTTAGGAGCATCTTTAAATCCACCATAATCAACAATCCAATTCATGTCATCAAGTTGTTTATCTATATCTGGTTCGTTAGATGCAAACCATACTTTAAATTTTAAAGCATAACCATGTAGTAATTGACAGTGGGAGTGTTGAGCTTTCCACTGTCTAATTGCTACTGAGTAATTGTCAAATAATTTAGTTGAAATATATCTCATGTTTTATCCGTTAATTAAATTTTGTAATTGATTAGAAGTAATAGATCCAGTATAACGTTTAATTTCTTTTCCGTTTTCTAGAATAACAATTGTTGGTACACTTTTAATTTTATATTCTTCAACACTAGAAACATCATAATCTATATTAATTTGATTTACTGGGATTGATTTTGTTGATACTAATTGTTCAACAATTTGGGTTACGCCTTTGCATGCTGAGCACCATCCGGCAGAGAAATAAAGTACTTTTTTCATTTTTATTTTTTATGGTTTGTTAATATTGGTTTTACATGCACTAATACTTCTTCCCAAGTGCGTGGGATAATTTCTCCGTTTGGAATTACTTCAGCATAACTAACAGGATCTTTACGACCTACATTTAAAAATGCTTCTATACGTTCTACTGATGATGCTGATTTGTAATCACTAAACCATTCTTCATATTGAAAACCTAGATTATCATAAACTAATAATTTAATTGGTTTATAAGATGTATTAGTACGTTTATATACTTCATTAAAATCTAGTCCTAATGTTTCACAACATGTTTCTCCATCTTTTAAAATACCTGCTTTATCTGTTTCCATATACGGAGCATAGAAATCTACTCTTTCTGAGTTCCAATTTCCTACTTTAAAAGCATTTAAATCTGCTTGTCTAAAGTTTTCTGTACAATCAGGATAGATAGCATGGTCACCACTATGGATTCCTAAAGCCATAACACAATTAGCTTCATTTTTATCAGCAATTGATAAAGCAACTGCTTGAATAATAGAACTAAATATTTTATTACGATTAGGTACTACTGTATCCTTCATATTCTCTTGAGCGTAATGCCCTTCAGGTACTTCTGCTCCTCCTTCTACTAATGTAGAATTTAGTAATTGAGCTAAACCATCTAATTTAATAATTTGATGGGTAACTAGGAAGAAGTTATGATATACTCCTTCTCCATTATCTCCATCAATATATTTTTGTGAGGCTCCATTTACATAATCTACTAAATCAGAAGCACATTCAAGCTCTACTTTATGTTTTTGTCCATAATCAAATGATAAAGCTGTTACTTCATAACCATTTGATAGTAAATGGAGTAGTAAAGTGCTGCTATCCATTCCTCCTGAGAGGCTTAATACTGCGTATTTTTTCATATTTTATTTATTAAAATGGTAATTCGTCGTCTTGTGAAGTATTACTATAAGTTGCAGATTTGTTAAAATATCCATCTAAAAATTCAAGAGTATAAAGTAATACTTTTCCTTTGAATTTGGGATTCTCTACATCTCTTGTTTGAATCGGTTGAAGTGTTGTTTTGGCGGCTGTTGCTACTTCAGCTCCTAGTTTACTTCCAGCGGCATGACCTAAATAGTCATACAATGATAAAAATTTTGTTTCTTTTTTCATAACTTTGTTTTTTGTTTTTATTAAATATACTAATTGTTTTTATGTATTCCAAACTTTAAATCCATTTATTAACCTAAATAGTCTTGTATTTCTACTTAATAAATTTAAATTAATATCTTTTATATTCATATTAAAATTATCATTCATACATGACTTAGGTTTATTCATTAACCCATAACCTTCATATTCAATCCCATCTAATGTTGCCATAACTGGATTTGATGTATCTATTGATTTGATAAAAGGCATATCATTATACCACCCAAATTCTTGAGGTACTGAGCATCCTAATAAATGAATTGAATCTGATTTACTTATTATTTTATCTTTAAATAATTGAGATATTACTTGAATTCGTCCTAATGCTTTTCCTAGATTTTTGTTTGGGTGAGGACAAATATCGTTATAGTAAGACGCCCCATAACTAAATGCTATTTTCTTATATCCTAAATCTTTATATGTTTGATAACATTCCAATACTTCAGCATACGATTTTCCTTGTACTACTGCTATAAATGTTACTTTAGGATAGTTTTTCTGCCAATTAATCCATTTTTTAGCTGATACAATTGATTGGGTTTTGTCTTCCCAATAATCTGCTACAAAGAATTCTTGTGGTTTTAACCAATCTAACCAATAAAACAATCTATCTTCAGAATATGGTTGTCCTAACTCATGTAAACTGTTGTCCATCATTATATGACGACCTTTTGCTTTTGATCTAATAAAGAATTGTTTATATTCTTCATTTTCGTCCATTAAATGGGGTAAGCAGTAATCGTAATTGTTAAATTTTAAACTTTCCTCTAACAAACATAGAGGGACTTCATGTGATACTTTAATCATAACTTTTTTATTTAAATATACGTTTTAAGACTTAGTAATCCTAGTAAGTGATTATTTCATCGTCATCTTTTTTCTTTTTTCTAAAAACAGGAGGAACATAATTGTACCATGATTCAGTTGGGATCGGTGGTACTACTGTATCGTCAACTTTATGTTGTGTTACAATTGGTTTTACTTCAACTGGTTTCTCATTATATATAGCTAATTTATTAGGATTTTTTATTTGATTAAAAGCAAAGTTAGCAGCGATTACTAAACTTATAGCCAACGGATCAAATACAAATATAATGATCATTAAAAACCAATTGATAATTTTATCCATCGCTGTTCCAGTTAATTTAGCGATATATTTTAACGGACCTAACTCACCTGCTAACTCAGCATTTGATTCTTTGGCTAGTTTTTCTTCTGAAAGTACTAGCAATGTAGAATCTAAAATATTTACTTTATTAGTTAAAGTTTTTTCTTCACCTAAAGCAAATTCAAGTTGTTTTTCATATGATTTTCTATTTGCTGATGATGAAGTAGTTAAGATATTCCCTTGTTTGTCTTTATGGGTTTGAGTGTTGTTACCTAATGCTCCTCTTAATTGAGCAATACTTTGTTGAGTATTTTTTAGTTGTTGTAACGTAAATTCTTTACTTAATTCTTGTGTTTTAATTCTGTTGTCAACTAAAGCAATTTCCTTATCTACAACACCTGTTTTATTAGCTGTGTCTTGATACCCACTACTTAAGTATCCATAAATACCTGCTGATGTAATAATCATTAATGTAGTTAAAGCAATTATAAGATATACTCTTAATGCTTTGTTTAGTTCTTTCCAATATTGATAAAGTAAAGATGCTACTACTAATTTTGCTACTTCAAGAGATGAAGCCATCCATATAACTGCTGTTTCTACTCCAGCAAATAATTTTGCTAAACCTGTAACGCTGTAATAAGCAGCTGCTGCACTAATTGATAGTGCAGATAGTGCTATTAGTATTGGTAAAAAATATTTTTTCATAATTTAAAATCTTTGATCTAGTCCTGGTACTACTATGACTCCTGAATCTTTGTCTCCTGCTGAATTTACTACTTTGTCTTGTGTAACTATTTTTATAAACATACCATTAATCCTTAATTCACCTCCTTGTTGGAGCATTTTTTTAAAGAAATTAATTTGAGCTTCACTCCATTGAGTACTTAACTCTATAATTTCTGGTTTTTCTACTACTTTTCCGTTTAGTGAAATAGTTGTTCCTTTTCTGATCGATTGAGGTTTTAATGCCATATTTTTATTTTATTATGCTTCACATGAAACACATTCTGATAATCTTTGTAAATTGTCTCCTCTTAATACACTTTCTGTTCTTAAGTAATATAATGTTTTAATACCTAATTTATGAGCTTCTTTATGTACTTGAGATATCCATTTTGGAGAATCATCAGGCGAGAAACATAAATTTAATGATATTGCTTGATCAACATATTTTTGACGAATAGCATTTTGACGAACGATTTCTAATTGATTAATTTCTTTAAATGTTAAGAATGTTTCTTTTTCTTCATCAGTTAAAACATAGTCAGGTAAACCTAAAATTGATCCTTGATCTTTTAAAATTTGATCCCAAATACTATCAATATTGTATCCTTTGCTTTTTAATAATTCTTCTAATATTTTGTTTCGTTTAATAAAAACACCTTTTGCTGTTTTTAAGTTATAAACATTAGCTGGAATAGGTTCAATTGATGGAGAAACACCTCCTGAAATATGAGCATTTGATACTGTTGGAGCTGGAGCTAAATGATGTGTGTGTCTTAATCCTGTACCCTTACACCATTCTGGTTCACCATATAATTCAGCTTGGTCTCTAGATGCTTTCTTTGTTTCTTGTTCCATAAAATCAAAGATCATTCTTGTATGAGCATTTGCTTGAATACCTACAAATGGAATACCTTTTGCTTGTAAAAACGTATGCCATCCTAAAACACCTAATCCAATTGCTCTACCTTTAGTAGCTGAACGAACTGTATTTTCGAAAAACTTAATATTTTTAGCTCTGTCAATAAATTCTTGTAATACACCTTCTAAAAACCAAGTTGATAGTTCAGGTAAAGTCATTCCATTTTCGAATTTGTAATCTTTCCATTCATCCCAACGAGCTAAATTTAATGAAGATAAACAACAAATAAATGAATGTAATTCGTCTGTGTATAAAGCAATTTCAGTGCAATTGTGTACTACTGCATTATTTGCGTAAAAATTTTGGTTGTCCTGTACTGTTACATCATATACCGGTTTTTTTGTTTGGAGTTTTGTTATTTTTAATCCCATATTTTAGTTTTCTTTATATTTCCATTTATAACCATAAATTGTTGGTCTTTTTCCTTTTGCACATTCTCCAATAGCGGATCCTGTTTTTTTACCTAAAAATTGTGCTGCTATAGTTTGTGATTCCCATTCTTTAATAAAATTATCATTTAAATCAAATTGCAGTACTGTTTTATTATTTTTTCCTATATTGTTTAGTCTAGCTTTTTCTCTAGATTCGATAGATTGTGTTTTTCCTTTCATTGGAGAAACTCTACCTTTATGCCCTTTTGGTTTACCTAAATGGGCTTTTCTTAGGTTTTCACTATGCCATTCAGGTTTCTTCCTTCCATACGGATACCCAACACCTTTTCTGTTTCTATTATAAAATAATTTAGAGGTAAAAGCACTATAATAATCTATATAATATTCTTCTAACTCTTTCATTACTTTAGGACAGTCTACTATAGCTAAAATTTCTCGTTTAAAATTTTCTTTACTATATTTTTTAAATGCTTGTTTAAGAGAAGTACCACTTCCTAAATATCCATCATTTAAATTTTTACAAACATGAGAACCTATATATTTTTTATAGTTTATTAAATTAGTTGTTATATAAACAATATATTTAAGATTTTTTTCGTTCGTGATATTTTTGTTTAAGTTTTTCATCTATTTTTTCTTTATTAGACCAGTAATATTTCTTACTATATTCTCGTTGTTTGAGAATACGTTCATTTTCTGTTTGGTATTTTTTGATACGTCCCATCGATTATAAATATTGTAGATCTAAGAAAAAATCTAAGAAGTTAATTGTTAGGTGTATATTCTTCCCATTCTCTAACTCTGCCTAAAACTATATGTCTTGAGTATAAATGATTTGTGTCAGGGTTAATTGCAAATTCAAATCGAGAATACATGTTGATTAAATTTTCATCATCATATGTTAGGACATTATTTTTAAATGATTCTGTAAGTTGATAATCATTAATGTTTTGTTTTGATAGAATAACTAGATTTTCCATAATTTATTTGTTTTTATTTTCCTGTGTATAAGATAGGGGTGTTAGGAGCAATAGAATTATAATCTGTAAATCCAGCCATAAATTGAGATAGTTTTATTTTAATTAAATTTAAGATTTTTTCTTTTTTTATATTAAGATATAAATCATCATATGCTTCTTCAATTTCAGGAAGAGTAGCTCCTGGTCTTTCATCATATTCTTTTTTAATTCCGTGATATGTGCTTATAACAATTCCATCACCACTTTCAGTTTGCATAATTAAATTATTTCCAGTCCATGGTTCTTTCCATTTATCATTGGGCAGTTTAATTTGAATACTTAACATTTCATTATCTTTTTTCCATATACCACCAAATGAGGCTCTAATATCTTTTGATGAAATTCCTAATTGTTGGGATATAATATCAATTAATGGTTTTAAAAATTCTTGAACAATATTATCATATACTTCTATCTCTTTCGGAGTTTCTGAGTAGGGATATTGTTGGGCTTTAGCAGATGATGTAGAAGTAGGTTTATTCCGCAATGTTATAGGTTCAGGAATATTTTTTTCACCTTTAGAATATCTTTCTAAATATTCTTTTTCCTCAGGTGTTAATGAATCTTTACCTTGAATTGTGATTTTATCTAATATTCTATCTACAGTTTCATTTTCTTTTAATATCTTAGATATTTCTTCTTTAATGAGTTGTTTTAATTCTAATGTTTTCATTTAATTGTGTTTTTAATTGGTTTGATTCATGATTATATATATTAACAAATTTATCAGTAGACTCAATTACATTTGTTTTATCTGTTAAAACATTATATTCTATTTCACCTACTATTGTATCTTCTACAACATTTAAAAACCATATTTTTTCCCATTCTTTTTGAATAAAAACTAATAGATCTTCTTTTTCATCAAATATACAAAAATAATCCCCTACCTCCAAATTTCTAGTAGACTGACTTTTAGGTAACCCTAAAAATGTACCCTTAGAGGTAGGAATTTTTTCTGTAATTGTTTCTTTAATAAACAAGTTCATCTTCTTCTGTTAAATGTTGTGCTTCAACCCAGCCACGTTTTTTTGTTAATATTTTATGTTCGGGTGTGCATTGTAATTTAAATCTGGTCACTTCATCCTCTATTTCTAATAATTCCGCCTCTGGGTTGGTCATACCAAAATTGGTGATTAGTTTATATTCTTTTTTAAGTGTGTCTTGGTTGTAACTTAAGATATAAACCTCTGGATTGGTTTGGAGAGTAAATTCAAGATCTTGTATTTCAATTTCTTTTAATTCATCTCCAATTTTGATATGAATTTTAGTATCACCTGTTACACATATGTTAGTCATTGTAACTTGCAAATTATTTTTCTTATACGCTTCAGGATTAGCATTGTTAATATTGTCTTCAAACATGATGTATGGTTGACCTGTTTCTAAACGTGTTTTTAGAATTTCACCCCATAACTTTTGTGCTTTAGGATCTTTATTCTCTAATTTATCCATCCATTCATCATCAATAACAACACATTGATTTAAATTTAAACATTGACGATTAACATCTCCTTTAGGACGACGAATCATTAAAAATTCTTCAATATCTGGGTGATTAATATCTAAATTTACTGATGCTGCTCCTCTACGTACTGAACCTTGATTAGTAGCTAAGATAGTTGAATCATAAATTTTAGCCCAAGGCACTACGCCTTCTGATACGCCATTGTCTTTAATGTTTTTTCCTCTTCCTCTGATTCTTGATAAACCAATTCCTACTCCACCACCTTGAGACGATAATCTCATTAATTCAGAGTTTGCATCAGCAATTCCTTCAATTGAATCACCTACATCAATTCCAAAACATGAAATAGGCATTCCTCTTTCTGTTCCCATGTTTGATAGAACAGGAGATGCAGGACATAACCAATTTTTAACTATTGCGTCATAGAAAAACGGTTGTAAATCTTTACGTTTTAATCTTCGAGCAGCTGCTTTACTAATTCTTTTATATGCATCAAATACATTTTCGTCTGGTAATAAGTAACCTTTAGATACCATATCTACTCCAATTTGATCAAACCATAATGGGTAATCTTTTCCTTTAATCCATGTACTTGTGTCTACGTGTATGCTCATATTTTTGTTTTTATTAATTCAATTAAGTTCTCAAAAGTAATTATATTTTCTACTTCTTCGTCTTTTATTTTAATATTGTATTTAAATTCAATAAGTTGAAGAATTTCAATTTTGTATATTATATTTTCTTCCATGTTTGTAAAATTGTATCACCATATTTTTCTTGAATGTTTTTAAAATCAGGAAAGTGTTTTTTTAAATAATAATCATATAATTTAGTTCGAGTATTACCATCAGCACCATATTCAAATTCTTGAACATTATATTTATCTACCCAATATCTAATTAATCCAAAAATAGCTGCTAATATCCTAGAAGAATATGGAGAATTTAACAATTGTTCTAAATTTAAATTTTCATAATTTTCATCAGTATCACCAAAATTTATAGATGGACGTTTTGGGTTAAATAAAGGTAGTATTTTTAACTTATAGTATTGATCTTTATATTTTATATTAACAGAAAAACGAGTTTTAGACTCTTGAGTAATTTCATATTCTATTTCTTTAGAATTTAGTTCCTCAGGAGAATATATATCTATTATTTCCTTTAATAAATTTGTTAATTTTATCATAATTTTATTTTTATAGATCGCTCCAGTCACCTACTGACTTAGCGTAATTTGTAACTCTACCTGCAAAGAAATCTTGATGTGTTTTACCACTTGTTAAATGACCAAACCATTCCATTTGTTTTAATAAATTTGGGTCAATATCGTTATAAAGATTTGAATAACCTAATTCAATCATTTTTTCATTTGCTCTTGCTTTAATGAATGCTTTCAATTGATCTTTATTTAGACCTTCAATGTCACCCATTTCAAATGCTTTATCAATAAAGTCATATTCTAACTGAACTGACAAGTCACATGCTTCAGTAATGTGGTTTCTTAATTTAGGTGTATTTAATTCAGGATATTCTTGTAATAAAGTTGTAAACAACCAACATCCAGCTTTTGAATGTAACGATTCATCTCTAACACTCCATTCTACAATTTGTCCTGTTCCTTTCATTAAATTTCTTAATTGAAAAGACATTAATATAGCAAATGAAGAGAATAAATTTACTCCTTCAGTAAATGCTGAAAATATAGCTAATGAAATTGCTTTTTCTTCTAATGTTTCACCTGGTACTTCAATTAAACGATCAATTTTGCTTTTTGACGCTTCATCTTCCATAAATGCTTGAAAATCATCTAAACCTAATTCTTCATTTAAACGAGCATATGCTTCAGCATGTATACTTTCAAAATCAGCAAATACACGAGCCATTGCTTGTACTTCAGGTTTTGGAAACCAAAGTGATACTTTAGTTGACCAGTAATCATTTACATGAACCTCTGTTTGAGCGAATGACTTTAATATATTACCTATTAAATTCTTTTCTGATTCGTTTAATTTAAGTTTCCAATCATTTAAATCGGATGCTAATGGTACTTCATCTGCTAGCCAGTGACTACGGTGTTGATCTTTAAAGAAATCAAAGGCTTGTTGGTATTCAAAAGGCTTGTAAAAATGCCTAGGTTCTGTTAATGACATAAATTCTTTTTTATAAATATAAGTATGGTTTTTTGAATTTCCAAACTTATTAATTGTTTTTGTTTAAATTAAAAAATTGTTGTTGTAAATATTCTCTATCTAAGTTATCTAATCCCATACTGTTTGGTTTTGGAGATGATTTCATTTGCGCATCTTCTTCATCTTCACTCATTTCATTTAAAATTTCGATATGTCCATTTGATGTATCTACTTTTGCATTATATGACATACCATCCATTCCATATCTATTTTTCATAATATGGAAACGACCTGTTCCACTTACTTTATCTTTCTTTTGTCTTGATAAAGATATTGCTATATCTGCAATCATAATCTTATCATAAGATCCTGCGGCTTTATCACCTTCAATAATATTATCTTTAGCACCCGCTCTATTTACTTGAGATACGCTCCAAATTGGTAATTTTAATTCTCGTGCTAGGCCTTTTGTGCCTACATAAATATCATCAATTTCATCTTTACGTTCACGATTCTTTTTCTTTGATGAAAGTAAGTCAACGTAATCAATAATAATTAAATCTGGTTTGAAATCTAAGTCAATACATTTTTTAATATGCGATTCTATAGTAGAAATAGTGGCTTTACCCATATAAAATTCTTTTACAATTAAGTTTCCTGGTAATTCAGCAATTACTTCTTCCACTCGTGATTTTTCAGTTTTTAATTTATCAACAGGAATTCCAGTGAAAAACGCATCGTATCGTTTTCCTATATATCCTTCACCTAATTCTAATGTATAGTGAATAACATTATAACCTAATTGTACAGCATATCCCCCCATAGCAATTAATGACCATGATTTGCCTCCACCTGGGTTACCAAATATTAATCCAAAATCTCCTTGACCTAAACCTCCTTGCATTAATTCATTAAATAAGTTCCAAGGTGTTGGGATAGGTTTTCTATCATCTTCTATATATCGAGATTCAACATCTTTGTTATATTCATGTCCAATATTTTTGTCTTGACCTGAGCGTAAAGCGCTATCAACTAATGATCTAATGGAGTCATAATCACCTGCTTTAAGTAAGTCAACCGAATTTAAAAGCGCTTTTTTTAGTTGTTGGTTTTTACAAAAATTTGTAAATTCTTCTTTAACATACGTCAAATCAGATTCATCTGACGATCTATATGCTTCTTTTAGTTGTTCTTTAATAGAGAGTTGTAATACTTCATTATCAACTCTTTTCATTTCTACCTTAAGAACATCCATTGTTGGATTTGTGTGGTACTTGGTGTAGTATTTTATTACTTGATCAATAATCCATTTGTGTGCTGTATTTGAAAAGTACTCTTCAGTTATAATGTCATTAACATTCTGTAAAAATGGTTTATCAGTTAGTAAAGCTGATATTACTTTGGTTTGGAATCCAATTCCGTAATTCTCTAGTGAATTTAATGTCATAACTTATTTTTTGCTTTATTATATTTGTCAACTAATACCCAATTATCTCGTATCCAGTAATCTACATTTTTCAAAACATTTCCTAATCCATCTTTATGATAGAATCTTAAAAACGTTTCAATGTTTAATTCGTATGGGGATTCCTTTATTTGATTAAATATATATTCTTTTTCTTGCTCATCCAACATAGGATTACTTAAATTCATAATCTTATGAGCTTTTCTTAAATTGTCAAAATCTTCTAATGCTCTACAGTATATAACATGTTCTTTAAATTTTAAAGCACAAATATCATAAATGTGGTCCATAGTTAATTCTTCTGAACCCATTACTTCAGGAAAGTATTTTTCAAATTTATTTTGACCTAAACCTTTAACACCACCTACTTTATCTGATTTATCTCCCATTAATGTTTTATAAATAAGAAAGTTGTGAGGATGAACTCCATACTTTGTTTTTACATCTTTTGACGTTACAAATTCTTTTTCTACAGATCTATACATTAATATATTTTCATCTACTAATTGAAGAAAATCGTTGTCCGCAGATACTAAATATACTTTATTTTTCTTATCTTGAGTAAGCTCTTTACTTAAAAACGCAATGATATCATCAGCTTCTACTCCATCTTGTGATAAAATTTTAACTGGTAAACATTGTAAATAATGAATTAAGTGTATAATTTGGTCTGTTTTAGATTCGTTTTCTTTTTCAACACTATCAAAAGAAGTTTTGTTAACTCTATTAACATTTCTTCCTGACTTGTATTCAGGGAGTAAATTCTTCCTGTTTATAGAAGAACCCACTCCATCAAATACAATATAAATTGATGTAGGTTTTAATTGTTTAACTAAAGACCCTAATGAACGTAAAAATCCACCTAAACCTCCTATATGTGTACCTTCCGCATTTATATAATTTAATACTGCAAAGTTTCTTAAGAATAGATTTAAACCATCTACTATTAGAGTTCTTTCTCCAGTTTCTTCGGGGATTGGTACTATATCTTCTTTGATTCCATCAAGAAGTTTAAGTAAATCTTTATTGTTCATAATTTTAGTCTTCAGATTCTACAATATCCGTAACATCTACTTTTTCATTCCACTCACTATTATCTTCTACAGTTTTGTAATTTCCCTCTCCTAATATATCCGCCCATTCATGTGAATGCTCTTTTTTATATTTAGTGATCTCTTTAGGATCGTCAGGTATAAAACCATGTACTGTACTGATAACTGTGTTTTTAGTAGTGATTCCGTTTACGTGATTTTTATCACATGCTACTTTAGTTCTTAAAGCAAACTCTACATCTTTACCTTCTTTTTGAGCTTTGATTTTTGATGTTCCACTATTAGTAACATTACCAAAAGTCAAACATAATGAAGCATCATAATAGAATGTATTTCCACCTTTATTAGTCATTCTCGGTTGTGAGAAGATATTTTCAGCTGGAGCTACTCCTGTTTTGTTGATGATTAAGAATGTATTTGTATGTTTACTTTCTTCCTTTCTAGATAAAATGATTCTTTGATTGATAAAATTACCAAATTGAGTTGCAATTGCTCCTGCATTCCACATTGGATTGTTTTTACCTTGTTCAATACTCATTCTACAGGCAATTGACCCTACTGAATCCCATAAAAACAATAAGTCATATGGTAAGTTCCCTTTTGCTTGTTCATCTAAAATGTCAATAATAAAATCAGCTACATCCTCAATTGAATTTAATTTACCTCTATCTTTATAAATAAAGAATCCATCATAATCAATTACAGCACCATCTTTGTCTTTTATTTCATTCATTTCGAAACCCATCTTTTGCCAGTGTTCCCAGCTGTGTTTCATTTCAGTAATAATAAGAACAGGTAATACACCCATTTTTTGTGCTGATACAGCTGCCTCTATAGATGTAGTAGTTTTTCCAGTATTGCTACCTCCACGTACTATATTTATATGACCCATTGCTATTCCAGGAATAGATAGTGCTTCTTGCATTGCTGTTGAGAAGGGAATCCATGCTTGATCTTTGAACTTTACATTTCCGCCTAATGATTTCTTCTCTTTAAATTTATTTAAATCAAATTTAGATTTAAGTTCTTTAGAGACTGCTTCCATTAACGAATCTTTGTCGTTTGTTTTAGCCATTTTAAATTATTTTAAATTTTAGTCTTCGTCTTCTTCAAATAAAGAGTCGAATTTGTCTGCTTTTGATACTTTACCAGCTGGTGCTTTTAACTCATAGTTTTTAGTTGGTTTAGATTTTTCAATTTCTTTATCATCTTTCCACGGTAAATCTTCTCCAGCAGCAGTAACAGTTGTTTCTTCTTCAACTTCATCTATTTCATCAGAAGCATCTTCTGGGTTTAAGAAGTTTTGAAGCATTTCTTTCATTTTATCAAAAGTCATCTTGTAGGTATTTTGAATCTCAAGAATATCTGGTTGTTCTTCTAACCATAACTCAATATCATTTTTGCTAGTACTTAATGGAGATGTTTTTGGTTTAATACGAATTGATGACTTTAAGCCTTGACGACCACCAACATCACCCATTACTGCTTCAACAGTAAAATCACGACCTTCATTCATATCAGTGTAGTCACCATAATCTTCATCATCAGCGATACCTAATAATTGCACGTAAATTTCTTTACCAAATTCCCATAAACGAACACCTTTGTCTTCCTCACCTCTAACGATTACAGGAGCAAAAATACGCATTTTTGGTTCTAATTTTTTAGATAATTTCCAGTTTTCTTTATCACTGGTTGTACGTAATTGTTTTACGAATTCTACAATTGGATCCTTTTCACCCCAATTGGTTAAGGCGTATGTTGGGAATTTAGTCATACCATAATGAACAAATATTTCCCTAAATGGATTGTTTTTGTTTAATTTAGATGGTACAATTCTAATTTGATACTTACCTTCTTGTTTTGGTTTCCATAGATATTTTGAATAATCTACTTTTTCTTTTTTCTGCCCGGATGTCTGTAAGGCACTCAGTTTGTTTTTGATTGATTTTAAATCCATCTT
>Ga0181346_1000365_pt1 | contig 19471 bp, 13 predicted proteins | sample Su13VDMM15DN_FD_130100 | JGI IMG/M metagenome (GOLD analysis project Ga0181346, IMG submission 130100) | Freshwater viral communities from Lake Michigan, USA - Su13.VD.MM15.D.N | ecosystem: Environmental > Aquatic > Freshwater > Lake | place: USA: Michigan | collected 2013-07-15 | reverse complement strand
CAACTATCCTTGGCGCAGCCCTTGCCGCTACCGGTATTGGCGCACCTCTTGCTGCTGGTATAGTTGGTCTGGGTCAGACCGCGCTCACTGGCGACATCTCCAAGGGTCTCATGGCTGGCCTCGGCGCGTTCGGTGGCGGCTCACTTGCTGGTGCTGCTGGGCTTGGTGGGGCAATCTCCAACAACGCCTTCGGCGCGCTGAGCAGTAAAGCAGGGATACTGGGCGCAAACATGGGTGCCGGTGCTGCGACTGTTCCCGGAGTAGCCAACATTGTTGCTGGGGGTTCTGCCCCCCTTAGTGCTGCTAACGTCGCTGGTGGTGCTGGTTCCCTTGGCGCTGCTACAGCCCCTGCTGCGCAGGCTACACTTTCCGGTGCTACCCAAGCCATTCCGGGCGCTATAAGTGCTGGCGCTGCTCCTGCTGGTATCGGTGCTGTCAGTGGCGGTCTCGGCGCGGCTACTCAAGCTGCCGCCCCCGCTGCACTTTCCGGTGCCACTCAAGCCGTTACGAGCGCTGTTGCGCCTGCGGCTAAAACAGGCTTTCTCCCCAAGTTCGGCGCTACGGCCAAGCAGGGTCTTGGTAAGGGTATGGCCGCTAAATACGCTCCCTATGCTGCGGGTTATGGTCTGCTTAGCGCAGCCAACGAAGCGTCCATGCCTACGGTTAAGATGCCGAAAGACGAGGACAAGTGGGACTATAAGGGTCCGTACCTGCCCCAGCCGCGCAAGGTGCGGTTCCAGACTCCGGAGCAGATGCGCGAATCTGGCGGTGCTGAGTTCAGCTACTTCGAGGATGCCAACCCGTATCCGGGCTTTATGCCGGCTCCCGGTATGGCAGAGGGTGGTCTTGCGGCTCTCCCCGCTGCGGGTGACTTCCAAGCGTCTGTAGACTTTTTCAACCAGAACCCCGGCGCAATCACGGCGTCGATGTATCCCACTCGGACACCTGCGCCAGCTCAAGCCGCGCAGGCTCCTGCCGCTTCCGGTCAAGGTGAGCAGAAGTTCACCTTTGCGCCGCCCACCGAACAGGTGCCGAATTTCTCTAGCGGTCAGGATTATTTCTTCGGAGGTATGCCCTCTGATATGTCGGAGCGTCTTCGGCGCGCGTTTGGCTCTAGCCGTGACAGCGATTACAACATATACGCCAGAGGCGGTGAAGTGGATATGGAGGATGGCTCCTTTGTTGTTGACGCTCGCACAGTATCTGAACTCGGCAATGGCAGCAGCAATGCTGGTATTGAGCATCTGGCTCGCATGGGTGGTCGTCCTGTTCGTGGTAATGGTGATGGGGTTAGTGATTCTGTGCCAGCACGTATCGGAGGCCGCCAAGAAGCTCGGGTGGCGCGCGACGAGGTAATCTTCTCGCCGGAGGCGGTCAGCCGCCTCGGCTCTGGTAGCCACAGCAAGGGTACCAAGAAGCTCTACGCCCTTATGGGTAAGGCCCATAACGCTCGCAAGAAAGCGGGTCGGGGTCAGGACACCAAGGTCGCCAAGGGTCTGGGAGCTCTGAGGTGATTATCTCTCTTGTGCCTCCGGATCACGTAATGAACGTGTGGCCTGCCGTTGCGGGTTACGTGGAGAACGCGCTTGAGTATACCGATGGTCGGTACGAGCTTGATGACGTGCTCGCCATGGTTGAAGGCGGCGGGTTCCTACTCTGGATAGCCTTTGACGACGAGTCCATCAAAGGCTGCGTAATTACTCAGATCATGGATTACCCCCGCAAGCGTTTCCTCGGTTGCCCCTTCGTTACGGGCGACAACTTCGCATCATGGAAGCAGCCCATGTTCGAGACCCTTCAGCGCTATGCGCGCGACACCGACTGCGTCGGCCTTGAGGCTACTGCGCGTCTCGGTTGGGCACGTGTGTTTAAGGATGACGGCTACGAAGCTATGTGGCAAACCTTTCAGCTGCCAGCGGCGGGAGTAACTCATGGGTAAGACGACACCTCCTCCGCAGGCCCAGCAGGTCACCACGACGAGCAGCAATATACCAGAATACGCACGTCCGTATTTTGAAAACGTCACCAACCGGGCGATGGCGGAGTCGTATCAGCCGTACACTCCGTACCAAGCTCCTCGTATTGCTGGCTTCACCCCGGCGCAGGAGCAGGTTCAGCAGAACATCCTCGGCTTGAGCACCCCAAACCAGTTCGGTGCTGGTTCCGCTCTGGCGTATCAGGCGGGTCTTGGCGCGCTAGGGCAGCAATACGATCCCAGCCAGTTCAACGCGCAGCAGGTGGGGGCACCCAATCTTCAGCAGTTCCAGATGGGTCCTGCTATGGGTGTGAGAGCGCAGCAGTACGATACGCCACAGATGGGCGCTGCGCGGACAGACTTTCAGCCTAACTTGCAAGCGTTCCAGATGGGACCTGCTCGTGAGGTAAGCTCTCAGCAGGTTAGTGCTCCTGAGATGCAGGGGGCGCAGACTGGTTATCGCCCCGACCTACAGGCGTTCCAGTTTGACCCTACCCAACAGGTGTCAGCGCAGCAGGTAAGTGCCTCTGACATGCAGGGGGCGCAGACTGGTTTCGGCCAGCAGCCGCTGGAACAGTTCCGTATGGCTGGACCGCAGATGTTTGGGTCTGAGCAGGCCCAGCAGTATATGTCGCCGTTTATCCAGCAGGCGCTGGAGCCGCAGCGGCGCGAAGCTATTACTAATGCGCGGCGCGCACAGGTGGCTCAGGACCTTGGGTCTGCCCGTCAGGGCACTTACGGTGGTAGTCGTCAGGCACTTGCTTCCTTGGAGCGCGAGCGCAACCTCGGTCAGCAGCTTGGTGATATCGAAGCGCGCGGCATGGAAGCGGCGTTTGGTCAGGCGCAACAGCAGTTTGAGCGTGACCGCGCAGCGGGAATGACGACGGGTCAGCAGAACTTGCAGGCTGCACTTCAACAGCAGCAGCTGGGCACCCAGACGGGTTTGCAGGCGGCTCTTGCTAACCTGTCCAATGAGCAGCAGGCGCGAGTCAATAACCAAGCCCAGCAGTTCCAAGCGCAGGGGATGAACGCCGAGCAGGCGATGCGCGCTTCGCTTGCTAACCAAGGTGTGGATGTTACCCGCGCGCAGGCCAACTTGCAGTCGCGTATGCAGACGCAGGAGCTTGGTGCTCAGCAAGGATTGCAGGCCGCTCTCGCTAACCTCTCGAACGAGCAGCAGGCGCGGGTCAACAATCAAGCACAGCAGTTCCAAGCTCAGGGGATGAACGCCGAACAGGCTATGCGCGCTTCGCTTGCCAATCAGGGCGTGGACGTCACTCGGGCGCAGGCCGACCAGCAGGCGGCGCTTCAAACGCAGCAGCTGGGGACTCAGACTGGCCTTCAGGCAGCGCTGGCAAACCTCTCGTCGGAACAGCAGTCAAACGTCCAGAACTTGGCGGCACAGCTTCAGACGCAGGGGATGAACTCTGAACAGGCAATGCGCGCTGCGCTTGCTAACCAGCAGGCTGGGCTCACTGTTGGGCAAGCCAACCTACAGGCTCTTCTGGGTACGCAGCAGCTGGGGGCTCAAACCGGTCTTCAGGCGGCGCTGGCTAACCAGCAGCAGAACCTCGAAGCGCAGCGGCTCGGAGAGCAGTCGCGCCAGTTTGGCGCGGGCCAAAGGTTGTCTGGCTTGCAGACCGCAGGCCAGATGGGTCAGACGCTGGGTAACCTCGGTCAGTATCAACAGCAGGCTAATCTCCAGCGACTTGGAGCGCAGGGTGCGACAGCGGCTGAACAACGTGGCCTCCAGCAGCAGTACCTCGACCAAAGCTATGCGGACTTCCTGCGCCAGCGCGACTACCAGATGGAGCGACTGGGTCAGTTCAGCAACATCCTGCGCGGCTTGCCGGTGGGTCTCAGCTCGACTCAAACGAGCTACGCAACGCCGCCGTCGTTCGCTTCACAGGCTATTGGTCTTGGTGGGGGTCTGGGCTCACTCGCTCTTTCCAGAACACTTGGTGGCCCGTAAGGAGGATTAGATGCCTAAACCGTTCAGCCTCCAAGCCCCGGAAGATATCGCTAAGGAATATGGCGGTAACAAGCAGAAGATCGCGCAGGCGATGCAGACCGGGCTTGTCGACCCCACTGCGGGTACCCTTGCGGGTATGTTTATCGACCGTATGCGCAGCGCGCAGATGCAGGAAGGCGCTCAGCAGCCGTCCGTAGCGCAGCAGGTATTCGCCCCTCCAGCTCCGCCTGCTCCGCCTATGGGTGGTATGGGTCCGCCTCCCGGTGCTCCGCCTATGGGCGGTATGCCACCTGCGCCTCCGATGGGTGCTCCGCCTATGGGTGCCCCTCAGATGGGTATGGCTGATGGCGGCTTGGCTATGCTCCCTGTTCCGGATAACATGTTCGATGAGCCCATGGACGGCGAGTACGCCGGCGGCGGCATCGTGGCTTTTTCTGCGGGTACTCCGGGTACAGTGAAGGCGGCTGACGCAGGTCTGACGTCCACACCCGACTACTCCGTCTTGCAGCAGATGCTGGCTGACTACGGCGATGAAGCTAAAGGCCGAGAGCAGTACGAAGCGCTGTATAAACCCAAGCGCGAAGCTGCCGAGCGCGCCAATCGCTTCTTTGAAGGTGCACTTTCTGAGGAAGGCCTGAAAAAGCGCCGCAACGAGAATAAGTACCTTGCACTTGCAAAGGGGTTCTTCACCATGGCGGGCACTCCGGGTGGCCTGCTTCAGTCAGCAAGCGCGGGTGCAAAGGCTGCACTACCGGACCTTCAGGAGTCGAGCAAGGAGCTCCGCGCCGAACAGCGTGACGCACTCAAGCAGCTGGCTGCTGACGAAGGCGCGACCAACGCCGAACAGCGCGAGTTCGCCAAGTACATGATGGGTCGCAAGGATAAGCGGGCGGACCTCGCACAGAATCTGGCACAGTTCACCAGCGCGGATGCACGAACCAAAGCCGAAATCGCAGCGCGCACAGCTACCAGCAAAGCCGAGATCGACGCGCAGAAATATATTGCCAGTATAAAGCAGCCGAACGAAAGCTTCGATGAAACTGCGCTTCGTATCTTGATGATGGACCCCAAGAAGCCCGGTGTGGCGGCGGCACAGGCAGCGGTAACGAAAATTTTCGAGATGAAAAAACCCCCCAGCTTCATGCCGGGGTTTGAAGGGAAAGATGGTGGAGCAGGGAAAACGGCGGTCACAGTTCCTTGGAACCCAACGTAATAAGGTAGGCTATAATGCCCCTGTATCGCATCACAGCCCCGAACGGCGTAACCTACGAAACCGAAGGGCCAGAAGGCGCTACTCCGGAGCAGGTTAAGGCGGTTATTCTCCGGGCCCATCCTGAAGCGGGCACGCCGAAACAGGAAGAAAACCTACTGGAGCAAGTGCCTCTGGTGGGTAAAACTTTGGCCGGCGCTGCTGATATTCCGCTAAGTGCAATCCAAGGACTGGCTGGCACGAGCAAGACTTTTGCCGACCTGTTCGGTGCGGATAATGCAGCCTCCGATTTCCTTGGTGACGTCACTCGCTTGGCTGGCGAACTAAAATCCTCTGGTGCGCGTGAAGACGCAGCGACAGCGGCGGCCATCCAGAAGGAAGCGGAAGACAAGGGTATCTGGGAGCAGGTTAAGGCTGCCGCCAAGTCGTTCGCTCTCTCACCGATTGAAACCACGGCCAGTGTCGTGGGTTCTGCCGTCCCGTTCGCTCTCGCTGCCATGACTGGTGGTGGTCTCCCCGCAGCTGCCGCGCTTGGTGCTGCGTCTGGCGTGGGTATGATTAAGGGCGACATCTACGATGCCGTCGTAGAAGAATTTACCAAGGCCGGAGTGCCACCGGAGCAGGCCGCTGCCGCTGCCGAAAAAGCTCAAGAATACGGCGGCGAGAACACGGATATGATGGCGCTGGGTGGCGCGCTGGGTGCCCTCGCTGCCGCCACTGGTCTTGCTCCTGCTGTCGCAAATCGCCTTGGCGCACGCGCCGCTGCAAAGGCTACCTCGCAGGCTGCTGCAAGGCAGGCGGCGGGTAAAGCTGCCCCCGGTGCTATTCGTAGCGCCCTAACTGGTGCCGGTGCTGAAGCGCTTCCCGAAGGTGCGCAGGCAGGTCAAGAACGCTACGCTCAGAACTTGGCGCTCCAGCGGGAAGGCTTTGATGTCGACCCCATGAAGGGTGTCGCGGGTCAGGCGGCGTTTGAAGCTATTGCGTCCCTCATCCCCGGCGCTGGCGGTAAGGTCTACGAAACTGGACCCGAGCGCCGTAGTGCGGACCTGAAGGCTAAGTTGCAAGCGGGTGCGCAGCAGCTCAACACTACTATCCTGTCCCCCGATGCCACTCCGGAAGAAAAGGACGCAGCTGTTGTTGCGCGTGCTAAGGAGCTCGAAGACTTTGCATTCGACGAGAAAACCGCTCTCGAACTTGCCACCGAAGAACGCCGTAGAGCAGAAGCTGCCAAGGACGCGAAAACCACGCCCGAAGCCAAAGCGGCTGCCACTACGCCGGTAGATGAAATTCCAGAGCCGGTTGTCCGGGGGAAAAAAGGTGCCAAAAAAGCGCAGGAAACGCAGGAAGCGGGACTGGATGGAGGAGCAGGTGGACCTGACGTGGCTGTCGCTGGAGCAGCTGGGCCAAGCGTTCCAGATATTGGTGTTACCCCGCCCGCCGGAGAAAATGCCCAAACCGTTTCACAAGCTGAACCCGGCGGAGTGGCTGGCGTTGGAGAGCCTGTTGGTGGTGCTACTGGAGCAGAAGCAGGTGCAGACGGTACACTGACGCCTCCTACTGGCGCTCCCAGTTACGTCGTAGACAATGCTCGCGCCACGGTTGATGTTTTGCGCCAGCGAAACCCGGCTGTCCTCGATACCATCACCGACCTTCACGCCCAAGATAAGACTGCTGCCGAGATTGCAACGGCCACAAAGCTCGACGTGGACACCGTCCGAGATGTTCGCATCGGCCTTGGCTTACCTTCGCAGGGTAAGCCATCAGGTGGGAAAATGATATATATCCCCGGTGATGCTGAAGAGCGCGCGGTGTTTGAAGCGTGGCGGGATAATTATAACTCTGGGAAAATGGCCGCAACGGTTTCAACTCCCGCACCTACCACGGAGACCCCCAGTGCCGTCGAAGAAGGAATTGCGCCTGAAGCCGCGCAAGAAGAACCCGTTGCGACTGCCACCGAAGGGCAAGGTGCGCCTGCCCCGGCAGCTGAAGTCGAAGTAACGTCAGAGACAGCCACCCTTCAGAAGTTTGTGGACGAGAACAACCCCGGCTATGAAGTGCGCTTCAACCCGGAACTGAAAACGCGGCCTTGGTCTATCGGTGTACCCGGAGGCAAACTTGTGGCGCGCTCCACCAGCGCGTCGGGTCTGCGCAAAGCCGTGATGAAGCAGCCGAAAGTCGGCCCGCGCGAGACGGTCGACGGCGTTGAGGTCGTGCGTTACCCGGCAGTGAAGCCCAAAGCCGTTACGACCCCGGACAAGATTTTCTCCCGTGATGCTGTCGACCCCGAGGACATCGCTGGGAAGCTGAACGAAGCGCAGCAGGAGCAAGTCGACCTGCTGGTCAACGAAATCGACACCGCCCGTAAGGCGCGGGATATCAATGACGCCGAGCGTACCGAGCTTGTGCGTATGCTGGAAGATACACGGGAAGTTGCCTCCACGGCGACTAACCGCCCCGAGGTCACGACTGGGCGTAACAAAGATTTTGTCTGGAGCGTTATCAACTTTACGCAAGGTAAGGTTGACGCTTTGCGAAAGGCAGGCCGCCGCCTGCGTGGGGAGCAGGATACCCTCGAAAAGAAATATAACCGCCAGCTGTTCGAGACCAAGAATACAGAGCTGTCCGACGAAGAGTACGGGCTGAAGGTTCAGATCAAGCAGAACGCCACCGAGATGAAAAAGCAGGCGGGTATTCTGTTGGATCAGAGGCGCGTTATTTACGACCGTGCCCGTAAGCGTATGGCTGAGATGAAGGCCGACCGTACTAAGAAGCTGAATGCGCTTCGTGCGGACTTCAAAGGTGGGCGTATCACTGAGCAGAAGTATCGCGCGCTGATGGGTCAGCTGCGTCCGGATATGATTATGTACCGTAAGGGTAGGGGGGCACCCAACGGCATTTCGCTGGAAGAGATGAACACGGTGGTGCGCGCCATCACCAGCCGCTGGAAAGCCAACGTCAACGTCAAGATGGTGCAGTCGGTCAATGACTTGCCGCCGGCCATTCGTTCTCAGCTGGAGCAGGACGACCGCCTCGACGCCTTTGGCTTCCTGCAAGGGGACGATGTCTATCTCATTGCCGACAACATGAACTCGGTTGAAGACGTTGCTCCTACGCTGTTCCACGAAGTGCTCGGTCACGTCGGTCTACGGCGTGCGTTCCGTGAGGGGCTCGACGATGTCCTGACCGATATCTACAACACGAACCAGCAGGTGCGGGAAGCCACTGACCGGTGGATGGCAGAAAACGAAGGTCTGTACTCGGGTGACGAAGACCCGCTGGCCCGCGCCGTAGAAGAAGTGCTTGCTGAAGCGTCAGAGGGCGGCCCGATAGCTGCGGGTAAGATTGATCGTCTCGTCCGCTTCTTGAGGAACGCCATCCGGCAAATCTTCGGCACCGATCTCGCCATCTCAGACCGCGAAGTTCGGGTTATCCTTGCTATGGCGCACGAGCAAGCACTGAGCGGTGACAGCAACGCTGTGGGTAGCGACTCCATTGTCTACGCAAGTAATCAGGAGACGCAGGAGGAAAAGAAAGCCGCCGTAAAGGTGCTGACCGAGGAGGAAGAGGTTCAGCGCGCCCAAGAGAAGGTGGCTACCACTGCGGATCAGATCGACACGAAAAACTTCAACAGCGTCAGCGCCGCCATTACGAAGGGGTTGAAGCTCAAAGAGGCTAAATACTGGTTGGGCCTGCTTAGACCGAAAACCTTTGCATCCCGGTTTGTTGCACTGGGCGGTTTGAACGCGCTCGATACTAACGATATGATCGAGTACGCGGCGACGTTGCTGGGCAACGACCACCCTGCGGTTACGGGCCTACAAGCAGCTCTGGATGCGGTCGACCGACTGAACGGCACGCGCGTTGCCATGCGCAATAAGTTGAAGGTCACGGTGGAAGACCTGCGAGATTATATTCAGCTGACGGGTGGCGTTTCGTCTTACAAAAATACCCACCCCCTGACTTTTGCTATCGACCTTGCGAACATCTACAACGTCAACATGGGGGCAATTAAACCCGGCATGTCGATGGAGGACGTCTTCAAGACCGATGGTGTGTGGCAGAGGTACACGGAGCTGCTGAAAGACCCCAACTTGGAGGCCAAAGAGCGCAAGGATTTCGAAGCAAAGCTCAGCAAACGTGTGGTCGAGCTGAAGGCTGGTATCGAAGCATGGGCTGCGCTGGGTAAGCTCGAAGGCGGCCATCAAATGTACATCCGTATCCGCAACATGCACGCAAATATGTACCGGTCGCGCCGCCTCCTGATGCTCAAGTATCTGGAAGACCTGAAAGACTCTGGCGTGTCAGAGGCAACCATCGCTCGCCTGATGATCAGCTTCAAAGAGCAAGAAGAGAAGGTCAACGACCGCATTACCATCCCCGGATCAGATGACGCTCACACGGACTACCCAGAGGTTCCTCTGGGTATGTTTCACCGGGAATATTTTCCGAAGCGCCGTTTCGGTGACTACTGGCTGCGTACCAAGAAAAGCAAGTTTGGAGAGGCCATCTTGCGGTTCTACAACTCACCGGCTGAACGTGATGCCGACCTTGAAGCAACGGCCAAAGAGCTGGGTCAAGATAAAGAAAACAAAGACTATTTCGACTACGGCGACGACGCGACTAACCAGCTTACTGACTTTGATGTGTTCAATAACAACACGGCGTTCCAGCGGGCGCTGGACAGCATCGCGCGTATTGATCCGGAGAACTTCACTGAGCAGACCAAGAAGCGCCTGCAATCGGACGTGTATCAGCTGTACCTGCTGTCCAGCCCGGAAGGGTCGCTCCGCAAGCAGTTTATCAAATCCAAGAACCGCCTTGGCTGGAGCAGCGACATTGTCCGCACTGTGGCGGAAACCGCTGAAGAGTACGCTACCGACATCGCTCGTCTGCGTCACCGCAACGAGATCGACACCGCTCTGCGGGGGGTGAAGAAGCTCTACGATCCAGAGACCGCAGGTGCAGACCCAAACTCGAAGCGAGTCATGATCCGTGAGTTTGTCACCAACATGGAGCAGCGTATCGCTGGTAACGAGCAGCCGGTTACCAAGAGCTGGGCAAACCGTATCGTGCCGTGGGCAAACCAGCTAGCCTATATCTCGTTCCTGACATCCGCCGCCACGGCCATGGTGCAGGTGACCGCTATCCCGATGCGTGTAGCTCCGTACCTCTGGGCTCGCTACGGTATGGTCAACACCACCAAAGCGCTAGCGCGCTATATGAACGTCTTTAATGCGATGCCTAAGCTGGAGAGCCGCAAAAGCGGTATCCGTAAGACTTTCCGTATCGCTACTTTGCGAGAGTCAAACATCGTCAAGAACAGCCCCCGGCACCGGGACGCCTTGGAGCGCGCCGAGAAAGAGTATGGGATCATCGCTCCCATGTCGACCTTTAGCTTGCGTGGGGAGCGCACTCCGGCCACCGCAGTGGGGGGTAAGCTGTCGCGGGGTTCGGACGCATTTTATGACGGCATGACCTACATGCTGGACACCACCGACCAGCTGACCAAAGAAGCTTCGTTCATGGCGGCGTACGACTTGGAGTACGACCGGTTGGCTAACGAAAAGGACCTGACGCCTGAGAAACGGCAGACCCGCGCTATTCTCCGGGCCAAGAAGGCCATTGCCGACACAGTGGGTAACTTCAACAGCATCTACCGCCCACCCATCATGAAGGGTAGCGAACTCGCTAAGGCGTTGTTCCTCTTTAAGTACTACTCCGTTATCACCACGGCGTTCTTCTTCCGTGCTACCCGTGCAATCGCCCGTGGTATCGCTGCCGGAAACAGCCCCGACAAGAAGCAGCAGCGCGAAGACGCCGTCATGTACACTAAGGAGCTCACCGGCACTTTGGGCGCGGGGTTTGTGTTTGGCGGTCTGGTAGGTACGCCCCTGTACAGCATCGGCATGCTGGCTCTTCAAGCTTTGCAGGACGCCACGGACGATGATGAAGACCGCCGGGAGCGTATGCGGCAGAACCCCATGACTGCGGACAGCGTGGAAGCTCAGTTCCGGTACGAGTGGCTGCCAAAGCATTTTGGTTCGCCTACAGTTACTGGCGCAGACGGAAGGCAGCATTCGCTCGCGGATATCGCGTTGAACGGTCCAGCGTCGGAGCTAAGTGGGTGGAACGTCGGTTCTCGTGTCTCTCTGGACCTGATGGGCCTTTGGTTCCGCGCCCCCCGCGATGCCGATACGTGGGCTGGCACAGTGAACAACATGCTGGTCGAAAACATCCCCGGTGCGTCGGCGTCCCTGAACATGGTTGCCATGGGTGAGGAGTTTTCCAAGGGTAACGTCATAGACGCCCTGAAAGTGGGCCTGCCCGCGCAGTTCAAGTCCGCCGTGAAGGCGTATGATTTCGCTACCGAAGGTGTTCGCACCAAGACGGAGAAGATTAAGCTCCCGGCGGAGGATATCACGAACAGCGACATTGTCGGCACGGCGCTTGGGTATAACCCAACGGAAGTGGCCAAGGTCCAGCGGCGGGGTCGCGACTTCAACAATCGCGTTAAAGAGCTGGGTGAAGCAAAGAGCGAACTGCTCGGTGCGTACAAAAGTGCCTTGCGGCGTATCCGTAACGGCGATGCCGACGGCTATGAGCTGGCCAACAAAGCTGCGGACGACATCCGGAAGTTCAACAGCAAGATCGGCAACAAGTACTTTGCTATCACGATGGAGAACATCGTCAACTCGGCGCGCGGATCACTCTCGGAAGAGAAGTACGACGTCGAAGGCATGGGGCTCAACGAGGTCGAGTCCTACTACGTCCGGAAAGCGATGGGGGACCAATAAAAAACCCCGCTGGTAAAGTCGGCGAAACCTTACCAGCGGGGAATCAACGGAAGGAGCAAACTTCCGCTGACGGTCATACGCGAACGCGCCAGACCCGTAAACCTCTTACATTATCCTCGATGGTGACTTTGAACAGCACCTTTAGCCGCAGCCGGTTGGTCACGGTCAGCACCTGCTCCTTCGCCCTGCGGGGGTCCAAGCACGGTAGGAATATGGACGTCCCGCGCTTGAACTTCCGCCAGTTCACTTCGTAGGCGACACCCTCAACTTTCATCCTCGCTCTCCGCCTCGACCACCTCGTCCATATCGACGAAGTCACCGACGCTGGTGTCGAACTCCATGGCGTAGATAGATGGCGCGGTTAGCTCCGTACCCTTGGACATGCGCTTATTGCATGGGTCCATATACGCACCGCGCTTCTTCATATCCTCCGTGAAGCCCTTAAAGTTGACCTGCATACGGATGCAGTCTTCCCGGAAGTGCTTATAGTTAAGGTACAACCGCTTCGTATCGGGCTCGTAGCGTATCAGCAGTTCGCCCTTCGGTAGCTGCTTGGGCAGCGAGAGCATGTTTGACCGCTTGTCTGCGTTACCGTTGACGACCAGCATGTTGTGTATATGCCGGTTCAGGTAGTCGCCCAACACCGCAGCTGAAGCCTCGACTGGGGCTGCAACGTCCTTGCGGGTCTCTTCAATGATCTGAGTGGCCCACGCATAGATGCGCTTCATGTCCCAGTCGATGATGCCCAGCCGGTAGGCGATGATACCCCCGGTGATGTTGGCGGCGACTTCGGCAGACCAGAACCGCTCACGCTGCGTCAGCTTGAGTTCCCGGTCAATCTTCAGCTGCACAGTGCGCAGGGTGTCCTTGACCATCTCCAGATTGTTCACCACCCACTGCATGTAGATGATACCGGCGTGACCGTAGTGGTTCATAAGCTGGTGATCGAACATGTTCTTGGCCAGTTCCGTGGGCAGCGCATCGCTGTAGCCAATCTTGTACTCCAGCAGGCGCATCTTTTCGCCGTCCGGGTTGTCCTTCTTCTCGTGCAGCTTCTCGTAGAAGGACGCGTTAGACGAACACAAGCTGATGGTCTGCCATGTGGTGACGTTCAACCTAAGCTCGTTACCAGAGGACTTCATGCGGTTCTTACCGCGCCCTTGGCTCATGTTGTACGTCATCTCGGAGAACTGCGTCGACTGCATGTTCGTGATTTCGTCCACCGTAAACGGCAGGTTGTTCATGATGCCGAGGTGCATCGTCTTGGCGTTGGCAGTATCCTCCTTGATCGCACATAGGTTCTTCGGGTGACCCCAGACGCTGTTGCACATGTGGAGGATGGTGGTCTTGCCGGTACCCGAATTGGGGTGAATGACGTTCAGGATAGCGCCGCTCTGCCCCGTGAACTTGAACAGGGGGGCACCGAACGCAGTCAACGCCGCAAACGCATGCGGCTCCAGCCCCGGACGGCCATAGAGGTTGAACACCTCTTGCCACTTCTCGTAGCTGCCTACCGTCACAAGGTGCTCAACTAGCCCCGCCGTCGTCGAAGACGGAGGACTATGGTATATGCCATCGACCGTAATCTCACGGTCGCCAACGATAAACTTGCTGTCGTTGTCAGCCCATCCAAATTGCATTCTCATACGTTCCGCCTTTTTCTCGTATTGCATCTCTTTGACCGACCGGGTGACGAACGTCGCCAGCGCAGGGAACTCCTTGGTGGTTGACGCTACGCCGTTAAACGCAAGCTTTTTGCGTAGCTCTGTCGAGTCCCCGCAAGCCACAGCGTATGGTAACACGAACTCACGTATGCCTTCTTTGGGCAAATGCAACCGTATCAGGACCACATCGCCGTCCTTCGGGTCGGTCATAATCTTCACGGCATACAGGTCGTGCTCATAGACAAGGACCGGTTCGGTCTCCTCCTTGTCAGAGAGTAGGTAGATACCCCCCTTCTTCCCACGCACGTAGGGGTAAGGAAACTTGGGTATACGGATTTCTTCCGGAACGTCCTCGGTTTCGGGTATGACGTAGTTACCGTCCTCCGTCTCAGACTCAGCGACCTCCTTGCCCAAGACGATAGGGTTCTTAATCCTACCTAGATATGGGCAGCCGTAGCAGCCACCGGGGTTGTTGCGTTCAAACGTAGCGCAGTTGTGCGGGCCGCTGATATGCTTGGTCTTGTCCAGCGTCCTGACCGGGTCGTAGTCAGGGTGCCCCACGGATATCTTCTGGATGGCCGAGCTACGATCTACGCAGAACTTGGCCACCGATAAGGCGTCGAACCAGCGCACCTCGGAGAGAGACTCCCGATCCTTGTACGCGGCTACCAACTGCTGACAGCCGTCACCCTTCAGGCTGCGCCGCATAATTTTGGCGAAGCTGAACGTGGTGTTTTCTTGCAGCTTCTCCCGCAGGTTGCTCCTACGTTCTTTTGGAATATCGAAGACTTGGAGTTCTGAAACACCTAGGGTGTTCCGAAACACATCGAAATCTGTTGCGCCGGCATCAGCGATGACGGTGACTTCCTTCGCTGGGTCGTCCTTGAAGTTGAAAGTGCCGGGTACGCGCAGGATACGCGCGACCTCGAACACCGAGGGGTCGACATAAAAGTTATGCGTTACGCATAGGCTGTTAAGCCTTGCAGCTACGGGCTCCCACTCCTGCCGTGTGATGTCACGGGTAAGGGGCCAGTAGGCGTGGATACCGCGTCCTGAGTTAACAAGCAGCGGACGAGGAAGTCCGACCAGTTTGCAAAAACCACGAAGTGCCGCCAACCCGGCGGCTTGGTCAATATACCCTTCGGGTCTGCCGGTCTTCTCGTTGACTTCAGCCTTGCTAGGGCCGCAGTCGATATCCACCCAGAACGAGCGTAGAGCTTTGACGTTGTCCTTCAGGCGGTTCTCGTTGGTGGCATACTTGGCCACCCCGAAAAACACGTTCCGTTTCTGCGAAACGAATTTGGCCGCCTGTGCGTCTACCTCTTCTCTCGTAGCTACAAAGACCTGCCGTACGTCACGCGAACCTTTTATGCCGAGAACCGCGAACCAGCCATCGGCTGGCTGCACCGTACTCAAAAGGTCTACATTTTGCATTGCAAAGTCCACTGATGCGGGCAAGCCCGCCAGTTGATACGTCCACCGAAGCTCAGTCGCCGGTCTTCAGGTCCAGCCTCATCCACAGCAGAATAGCTTCCCTGCGGTGTGGGTGAGGATGCGTAAGTCCCGTGAACCAGCTGTAGATAGTCTGACGAGAGACCTTCAGGGTGCGCGCAACATCCACGATAGGGATATTACGTTCTACGCACTTGCGCCCAAGCTGGACGCCCAGAAGGCTCTCGTCAGCATTCCTGACAGCTTCGGCTACCTTGATACTGTAGCCGTACATCGCTTAGTCCTCGTCGCCCCAGTCGTCGATGAGCGAAGCCAGCTTGCTGTCCTCAACCGGCTTAGGTGCAGCGGTTTCAGACTTCGGGTTGGCGCGCTTGACCGGTGCCGGCTCTTCCTCGATCTCCGCTTCTTCCACGACAGCGGCCTTCGGCGCAACTTCAGCGGCCCTTGCCGGCTTCACTGCCGCACCTTCCGTGTCGGACACGGTCAGCTGCGTATACCGCTTGGTCTCGGGGTCGCTGTACACGGTATCGACAAGGTCTTCCTCTTCCGGGGTCAGGAAGCGCACTTCGCGGAAGTTCAGCGTCAGCGTATCGGCATCAAGGTCATACGCCACGCGCGTCACCAAGGTATCCGGGGCTTCGCCGTTGGACTTCAGGTACTTGCAATACGACTCGAACGGGTAGGTCGGCCCGCTGCTCTTACCGAACAAGGACTTGGACGCGATGCTCAGCTGATAGACTTCGCCCGAGGGGTCACCTTCGGCCAGCACAGCAAGACGGCGCTTGAAGCGGCAAGCCTTACCCTTACCACGGGTGCCTGAACCGTCGACGTTCATCGGACAAGAAGCGCAGCTGGAAGCCTGCCGGTTGGAAGCCTTGGCGTCCGGGGTCTTGCCGTCGTTTGACCAGCAATCGGGGAGCGTAGGCGTACCTTCCGGGTCGTAGGCGGCTGCATAAAACTCGCGCGACACATCGGGAAGCATATCGACGATGATGACGTCGATCTGGTGGGGGATAGCCTTACCAATCTGCTCACCGCCCACGATACGCTTAAAGGTACCGTTGGTGTTGGTGGCAACACGGCGCAGGCTGCCGCCAGTGGCGATCTTATCTGCCAGCCGCGAAGCACGGCGCTCCGAACGTGCGGGCAGATTGTTTTTAAGGGTAATCAATTCGGTCATGTCATTCCTCACTTGTTAGAGGGTTTACGGACGGTGATGGCGTACTTCCGGTCTTCCTGCAAACCAACGGGGTGCAGGTTAGGGTTTTCGTCAAGGAACTGCCGCATGTTCGCGATGTGGATACGCTGCTCCAGTAAGAACGGTGCGTCCTGCTCCTTGATGAATTTGTACATGGACTCCCAGTCGGTTGTCCAAAACCGCGACTTAATCCGTCGCGTGACGGTGCCTTCCACAGTGCGAAGGCTGTCGACATTCTGGTCGTTGCAGAGCTTGAGCAAGCGTTCGCTTACCATCTCCAGCTTGTCTTTCAGGTCACTGATAACCTGCTTATGTTCCTCCTCTTTTTCGTCAATCGCTGTACGGATGCGACGGTAAACCGACACCAGCTTGTCAGCTGGGATATCCTCGTCCATGGTTTGCTCCTTGTGGTTGGGTAACCCGTATACCGCTTACACTATACAGTGTCAACAATCTACTGAAAGATTTTCCGGTACAGGTCGATCACCCGTTCGTGGTTCGTGATGTTGCCGCGAAGCATGTTGTACACGTGTGACTCGGCTTCGCTACCCCGGATGTGCACGATGGTCATGGCGTTCTTCTGGCCGGGGCGGTTGATACGGGCGTTGGCTTGCAGGTAGGTTTCCACTGACGTGACCGGTGCGTACCAGATGATTGTGTCTGCCGCCGTAAGGGTAAGCCCGTGGCTGGCCGCCTGCGGCTGGATGATTAAGACGTGGGGGTCTTTGGTGTTCTGAAACTGGTCAATCAGCGTCGCGCGTTTGTTTACGGATACGCTGCCATTGATAACGCCACAGTTGATTCCCTTTTTTTCTAGGTGCGCCCGCAGAAGCTCTATGGTGTGAGTGAACGGCACAAAGACCAGCACCTTGTGGCTTGCTTCCTCGATGACTTCCAGCACGGCGTTCAGCCGGTTAGACACGTCGAACTCTAGCACCTCGCCTTTGTCAGTGTAGACAGCGCCCCCGCTGATCTGGAGCAGCTTGTTCATTTTGACCGCTGCGTTGACGGCGCTGACTTCCTCGCCCGCCGCTTCTAGAATCATGTCGTTGCGCAGGTGGCTGTAGTATTTAGCCTGCTGAGGGGTCAGCGGCGCATCACGGTCCACATAGGTGACTTCCGGCAGGTCGAGACAGTCTTTCCTCTCGAACCGGATAGCCGGTTGCAGGACATTATGAACGATCCTCGGGGCTTCAGGTTTGGGTGCCCATTTGAACTTCGTCACGGGGTACATCGTGCTGAAGCGGAAGTGCGTGTAGTATTTCGGGGTACCTTCCGGATTGACCAGCTTACCCAGCCCGTACGCGTCCAGTGGAGATTGTGCTGCTGGCGTACCAGTAAGCATCCACAGGCGTGGGTCCGTGTGCTTCAGTATCTTGTGCAGAAGTTTCCAACGGTTGGTGGTAGCCGTCTTGTACGCCGACGCCTCGTCCACGACGATAAGGTCAAACCCGCCCGCCATAATCTCGTCCAGCACGGTGGCCACGCCGTCAAAGTTGATGACGACGAACTCGGACCCGGCTTGAATTATCTTGGCCCGCTGCTTCGCAGCCCCATGCGCCACGCTGCACGACCGATGCATGGCAAACTTGAACAGGTCCTGCTGCCATGCTGACTTCATGATGGACAGCGGACACAGTACAAGGACGCGCTTAATGATCCTCCTGTTCATGAGGTAGTCGGCAGCCCAGATGACGCTGGCGGTCTTACCTGTACCCTGCTCGTTGAAGCAGAACGCACGCCTGCGAAGTGACAAGAAAGACGCTGTGGTCTTCTGGTGCTCAAACGGCGTGAACTTACCCGTCCACTGATAATCCCGTAAGATGGGTGAAGGGGGGTTGAAGCCCAGCGTTGCCAGCTTCTCGGCTTCTCTGTGGCCCCAATACACGAGCACACCGTTGTGAGTGGGGGCGCTCCTAAAAATGGTTTCGGTAATTGCAGACGGGTCATCGACGCTGACGAGCAGCGCTTTGTTTTCAATAATTTGCACTAGTTTGCTCCTAGCTGGTTACTTCTTTTTGCGCTCTCGTGCGCTGGTCTCCGACACAAGGTTACCTTTGTTGTCCCGCTTGAATGAGCGGTTGGCCCCTCGGCCTTCCACCCGGAGTCCGTCGCTGCTGCTGCCACCCTTGTCTAGCGCTTTGACGTGAGCAACGTCCTTGCCGTCACCCTTCTTGACCTTTCCGGCCTTCATCAGCTTGGCGCGGGCGGCGTTACGGGCAGCGCGGTTCTTCTTCTGCTCGGGGGTGCCTTGGTACTTATCGTACTCGTCGCGGTAGTCACGTACTTTTCTGGGCATCTCCGATCTCCTTTGCATCGAAGTACGGGGCCATCATCGTGACGGTATCCCCTGTGGCAAGTGACTTTGCTTCTACCACATCCCCCACGGTACCAACAGGCCGCACTAGGATGTAGAGGTAGCCGTGCGCGTCAGCCCGCGACTGGTGGTAGTTGTCAAGGCTTGCCTTCAGGCTCAGAAGTTGCATCAGCGCCTCCGTGGCCGCCAATGTTCGCAGGTTTGAACCGGACACCATCCGCATAGCGCGCTAGACTTAGCGTTCCACACACCGTTGTTCATTGCGTCTGACAGACTTTCCAGTTGGTCGTCAAATACGCTCATATAGGTAGCCAAGTTCTCCCGTTGGTGGGTCTTCCTCGGCATCTCCTGACTGACAACGTACAGCAACGCGGAGTTGATGGTTTCCACGTTGGGGAAGTGGACGAACACGGCACCCGCCAGCAGGTCCAGCTGCTTCATGTCCGCATACTTGGCGTTCTTGCCGGTCTTGTAGTCCACCAGCCATGCCTTGCTGCCGTTCACGATGAGCAAGTCAGCGATGCCCCGATACCAGACGTCCTTGTCGAAGAAGCCACAGGGTTTAAGCTCTTCGGTTACCCCTATCTTGATTTCGGCGTACTTGGTGCCCTGCTTCCTTGCCAATGGCTCCACGATGGGGCGCATGAAGGCAAACTTCTCGGGGATGGGTGCCCCCTTCGTGATGAACAGCTCGGCAGCTTCATGGACAGCGGTCCCGTAGTCAGCAGCTTCCCCCGGCTCGTCCTTGACGTCCTTGACCACCTTCAGGTGGAAGTACTTCTTCGGGCATTGATCGAAGGTTTTGATAGCTGAGTAGGACCAAGCAGTCATCAGGTTGTGAGCTCCCGCGCTAAGCGCTTTATGTTTGCCAGTAGGTTAGCGTTAGCAT
>Ga0181346_1000364_pt1 | contig 19500 bp, 18 predicted proteins | sample Su13VDMM15DN_FD_130100 | JGI IMG/M metagenome (GOLD analysis project Ga0181346, IMG submission 130100) | Freshwater viral communities from Lake Michigan, USA - Su13.VD.MM15.D.N | ecosystem: Environmental > Aquatic > Freshwater > Lake | place: USA: Michigan | collected 2013-07-15 | reverse complement strand
GGAATTCTTTGAAGGCTGTAATGGACTTGGCGCAGGAGTCGAAGAATCTTCTGATATAGCTTCTTCTTTTTTTTTTATGAAATACTCATTATAAAAATCATCTTTACCCTTTGTCGTTAATCCGTTTTGAGACATAAACGAATGTAACTCCTCTGATTTTTTAGGGTCAGAATATTCCTTTTCAAAAGAATCTTCGTCTTTTGTTGTGAGATTATTCTCTTTTAAAAATTCGTATATCTTATTTGGCATGTCTTAAAACCCCCCAACAGGGACTCCTTTAAATTTAACTGTCGTTTTTGTTTCTTTTGTTTTTGTAGCAGGTTGTGCTGTTTTAATAGACTGTGTAGCTTTCTCTGATTGCTTCATTTTATTAAACTCCCATTTGCCATCCTTAAAAACAGCACCTTGCTCACGTGCATATTTTAACGCTTCATTAGTACCTTGTTTTTCTTTTATTCTATTAAACTCTTTTATCTTTAATGAAGATTCTTCATTTGCCTTTTTGTATTCTTCTGATTTTTTATTCAATTCTACTACATCATACCCTTTTTTATTATTGTATGATTCAGCTAGACTTTGCCACTTGACATTATTTTCAGCAATTTTCCTTACCTCTGGACTTTTTGCACTTTTTGCCATTTCTTGCATATTACCATACCCAGTAACTTGTTGTAAAATGCCAGAATCTTCCATATTCACCCTAATCGTTCTTCCTTGCTCTTGGGATAGTTTACCTTCTAATTCACCCAAACGTGCATTTTGAACCTCGCTTCTGTCTTTTGTATTTTTTAATGTAGCCAATTCCTGTGATTCTTCTGGCTTTATAGTCCCTGTTTTGTTTTGCTTAGTAGATATATTTATATCTCCCTGCATAGTCACTTTTATAGGAGTACCTTTTTCCCCATATTTTTTTATTTCAGCTTCAAAATCTTTATCTCCATGTTTCGAGTCAAAAACTATCCTTTTCCATGAGTTATTGTTTTTGTTATAAACCTCCAACGTAGGGTATATATTCTTTGCTAAAGCAGGTTCGTTTTCTGGTATCTTAAATTTCTGACCTGTTGTTTCGTCAGTTATATCTCCAGAAATACTAAACGTCTGTGCATCAACGTCTGTAAAATTACCGTTTTTTTCTTTTTGGAAAATCAATGAATTTACTCTGTTAATATCAGATAATCCACCCTTTTGCGAGTTGTATTCTGTTTTTATATTTTTTGATGGTATTACAAAAACACCATCTACATTAGTACCAGAACCTCCTCTTTTTCTAAGATTAGACTTGGTTTTGGATTCTTCTTTCTCTTTTTCGGTAGGCTTTTCTGTCTTTTCGCTTACTCCAATAGAAGCTAATCTTTGGTATGCTTTTTGTTCGTTCAGTATTCTTTCTGCAATTTTTTCTTGTGCATACTTTTCTTTTAATCCTTCTTTAAAAATGGACACAGAATTTGCATCTGGCTTGCCTGTTGTTGGGTCTACTGTATTTTCGTATTCTTTTACCTTTTCATCTATTTCTTGTTTTTTCTTCGGGTCACTATAAACCTCTGACGCTTCTAATGCTACATAATCTTTTGGAATCTTACTTCCAATCAAATCTGGGACTAATGCCCTCGCCTCTTCAATTGTGGCAACTGGCTTTGGTTTATACACAGGTTGTCCACCTACCATTATAGGATTCCCTTGTGCATCTTTTTCAACTTCTGTGGTAGGTATAAAAAACCTGCTATTCGTAGATATATCTGTATTGTATGTAGTCGAACCTTTTACTACCGACATGTTTTGTTTGTATGGTGTAATTGGGAAATTTTTATCTGTTAATACAGACCCTCTCCAAGTATCATCCGTACTATAGACTTCGTGTGGCTTTGTTGCTATTATATTATCGTGTTCGTCTTGAACTACATCCCTTTTGTCAAAACCTGCGTTTGCTACTTTGTTTCTATACTCGGTAAAATATGTTTGCTTTGGAATAAATCCTTGCGCTGTTTTATTGTCTATGTCTTTTATCTGCGCTTGTTCTCTTTTGTTTTGTGATATTGTGATATTTTGTATATCCCTCATTTGTAAGCCATACTTTCCATGAGCAGGTTCATCCCCATTCATTTTTGAGTTAAATTGCTCATTAGCCAATTCCCCTATCTTACGAGAATCAATTTCGTAAGGAGAACTAGCCTCTGTTCCTTTTAAAGCTAACAACCGCTTCTTTTCAGCTTCAACCCTATCCTTCTCGTTTTCTTTACGTTGAAAGTCCTGTTGCATTGCCGTAGCAAACGCTTGTTTATACAACCCTTCACTAGGCTGTACTTCTGGAATCTCATAGGTGGCTTCTTGCCTAAATTTATCGTATGGCATCTTAATTTCTTATAAATCTACCTACCTTTATTATTAGCAATCATACTTGCCGTAGCAATCATACCTGAACCTACTGTGTCAAATGCTTTTTCTCCAAATCCTCTTTTCCTTTCAGCACCATCTCTTGTCCTTCTTCTTAGTTCTTCAACATTAGTAGCATAAGGCTCATAAGTGTTCTGATTCCACTGTGTAGTTTTTTGACTAGCTAAATCGGCATTTGCTTTTTGCAGGTTACCTGTTTCATTAGCGTACAATTGTTGGTATTCTTTTCTATTTTCAGCCCCTTTAATATTCATATCGGTAGTAGCTTCATTCTGTGCGTTCATCGCTGAACCATATAAAGCAGCCATACCGCTAGGCGAACTCACTCCTTGTTGTGATGCAATAGCTGTTTGATTAGCTGTATTTGCATCAATTCTATTTTGCATGTACGATTGACCTGCCACTTGAGAAGTCTTTGTATAAGGTTCATAGCCTTTTACAATTCCCTTTTGTAGTTCTATATTTTGCTCGTATTCTTTAGGAATCTCGTATTGTGGACGATTAGCTTTTAACTTATCCATTTCGGCTTGTGCCTTTTTCTCGTCCTTGCGCCCTTTTATGCTTTGGTAAATGTCATACCCAGCTTTTACACCCACTCCTGCTAATAATAATGGTAGCATATCTTTATTCGGTTAAATATCCAAAAGATAGTAATATTTGTGATAAAGGTACGAATATTATTTGTTTCTCTTTATTCTTAATAGCACCCTCTTGTAACAACTCGTCATAGTCTCGCTTCCCAATATATTTATCAAAACACACTGGTCTTGCAATCTTAGACCTTAATAACAAATTAATATCTCTATGATTCCTTTCGCACAAACGTATAGTGCCTTCTTTTACTATTACACTAAACAAATATTTATAGAACTCATTAATAAAAATACCTTCTCTATATTTTGATATAAATGCAACATCCCAAATATTATTTTGTTCTAATGCTATATAGCCAAATAATAATTCGTCTAAATAAATAGCATAAAATATAGTTTCATGTGGAACATCTCGCATTATATATAATGAAGAGTATTCTATGGCTTCTTTGTGGTCGGTAGGGCTTTCGTAGTGGTATTTTAAGAATAAATTAGCGTCACCAAAAAACACCTCTTTTATTGTGGCGTAAATATCTTCTGTTTCCTCTAATCTAAATGTCATTTTGTAGGACTTGGATTACTACCTGATAGTATAGTTTCTGTTCCGTATAATACTGATAAGTAGTCTACATTGTTATCTAGTTCCAAAGATATTACAAAGTGCCTAGATTTCATTGGATTACCTGAATTGGCATCAACTTTTATAGGGTATAAATAAGAATCCTCCCCAAAATCCGCTTTTTTTGTTTCCGAAACCTGTCTTGACTTTACTGATTTCTTGCATCCTTCAACTTTTAACTTCCATTCGTCTTGCGAATAAACCCTTTCCGATATAGAATTTACTGTTACAAATGGGTTAACTTTTGACACATAAGATATTTTGCTTTTTACTTTTCTATCCTGCAAGGTATTATAATCGCTACCTTTTCTATGAACGTACAACACTCCATTCTTCCAAGAAATAAGGTATCTATTTAATGTACACATCCAGTCAGGATTCATGTCGTAGAATGTACTAAACTTATTAGCATCTTCATTAAACGCTAAACACTTAGGAGCTTCTTCGTTTTCACCTTTTATACAAATAACATATTCGTCAAAATATGGGTCATAAGCAGCTACATTCTTTTGAGTCGTAGCGTATATTTCATCAGCCTTGTGTGATACGTAGCTATTTGTACCATATTGTTGACTAAGTGCTGTCAATCCATCTGTACTGTACCTCCAAAGAACTCCCTTTAGTAAATCAAATCCTCTAACTGTCGTTCCAAAAGCATGTACCGATTCAGGATTTACGCTTCCAAATCCACCTGCCAATAAATTGTATGTCCCAAGTATTGAACTGTTAGTTACAAGCTGATTACTACCATCAGGATTTTTTATTTGTGTCTTACCAATATACACACTGTAATTATTGTATTCAGTAGTCACCAATAATACAGAGCCGTTCACCTCAAAATCTCTAGCTACTGTTAACTTCGTAATTGCTCCAAGCTCCATAGGATATGTTTCCCTAGAAAGAAACTCGAAAGTATTCAATCCATTTAATTTAGTCCCTTGAGAGTAAGGATTACTATAAGATATTTCCGATATACCAAAATTCTCTTCTTCTGGCTCGGTAGCTATTGTGTTAGGTCTACCTATATTATGTGACCATATTTCAAAGAACTTTTCGGTAGAAGCCATAGCTTCACATTCATCTATAATCCTATATTGTGTATCGCCACCTGTAATAGATATAGTTTTCCCTACTTGAGAAAAATCAGTACCAAATCTACGTTTCCCATTTACGTCTAGTGTAATCGGATTTAACTCTCCTACTTCATAATAGAACTGTGTTTCTGTTGATTTAATAGGCGTAAACAATTCAATTATCGCACCACTTGTAATTGACGAAGGTAGGTTTACTGTACTTTTATCAATATAGAAATCCCCAGTAGTAGCATCTAGCTTTAATGGCAAATTAAAGAAATCACCACTTGTAGGGTCGCCAGCAGCATTGAGAGTTCTTATGCTACACAAATCTCCTGTCGAATACACCCACGCTATTGCTGAATTAGTAGGAGACAAAAACGTGCTTGAAAATGTTATTTTGTTTACCGTAGGCGTACCTACTATCGTTACGTGTACTTGCTGAAACGAACCTTTGTTATTGCACTTTGTCATTGCAATAGCCCAATACTCGCACCAATCAGGCAACCCTTCTACACCACCACCAAGTAGCTTAAAGTCTACTTTCGTTGCTCTTAAATCACCATTTCTTTCTAATGCCGTAAATCCCCCTAAAGGATACGTAAATGTCCTTCTTTGGTATCTATCATACAATATAACTCCTACGCCATAAGTGCCACCACTTTTAAAATAACATCCATTGTCGGTCAATGGGTCTGCAATTTCTGTCGCACCAAAATCCAATGCTTGTATAAGTGTTACATTAGGAAATCCTGATTTATTATTCCCTAACATTAATCTACTATTCACCAACGCCATTGCTTGCGAAGTACGTGCTACATCATCATAATAACGATTAGTTTCTAGTGTAGATATGGCAGGATAAATAGAATCGTTATAGAAGTCGTAATAATAATCAATGACTTGTGTTGTTGGGAATGTTAACCGTTTTATCAACTTCCAAGGCTGTGAATCTTCATCTCTCATTCCTATTTCAATATAGGCAATAAATTTCTGAAAAAATGGGGCTTGCCTAACTTCTGATGGGTTCATACTTAACCGCATCTTCTTTAAATCGGTATCATAACCATAAGCTATCATCCTACTTGGCATCGACCATGCACTCTTTTGATTCCCAAAGAATACATACCTATAAATAAACTGGTAGTTTTTATCCTCAAAAGACGAAGTAGCTATATCTGCATCTTCCATTAAGGTAGCAATTATGGTAGTATCTGGTTGTGGCTTTATGAGTGTTGTATATTCACCCATAAAAGACTGATAAACACCTTCTTTAGCTAGAGAAACAAATATCTGCCTAATATCACCTTCACCATCAGTCCATGTTAGCATGTCGCTAAAATAGTTTGATGCTTTTATGTCATCAGTAAATCCCAATACAACACCAGATAGTACAGGGACTATTTCGCTTGTCTTTAAATTAAACTCATAAATAGCATCATTAGTCCCTTGTGTATCCTTTACAAAGTAATAAACCATACTACCTGCTTCGTACGGTGCAGCATGAATTGTTTTGTATCTTCCACTTGCATCTACTAATAGAGCGTTATTGATAGCTAATGTGCTTTTTACATTCTCCACCGCACCCATATTGTCCGATTCAGAGAACCCAATACGCACATTTTCGGCATAAGTGTAATCGCCATCTTTTATGAACGAAGGATTTATATCCATGTTCATTCCTCCTGTGAAGATATTTATTGCAGAAGCTTGTGCCATTATATATGAGGTGTCATTCTATACCCTGCCCTTACTCCATTCACAATATCTTTCATTGTAATACCTGCCGTTCTACGTTTTATCTCTAAAAACATGTAATGCAAATCAGACTGTGTGCGGTGCTTTAATGAATCAGGAACATCTAACCTAAACTTCATTCTTTCGTAGTGTACAAACTGGGTTAAATAGTCGAATACCTTTGGTTCTACTTGTGTCGAACCATTGCATACACTACCATCTGTGATATACTCCAAGTAAATGTAGGTTACTTTTACGTTGCTACTAAATTGTAACTGCCTAGCTTGTTTGTTTTCTCTAAAAAAACCTTTACTTGGCAATCCTGAATACAACCCATACAACCCATCATTCCAATTCCCTTGACTTGGATAAGAACCATAGAAGTTTGTAAAGTAAAAAGGAGTATATGCTTCTAGGCTTATACCATTAGTCAGGTCATCAACACTAGGGTAATGTGTGTTTGCTACTTTTTCGCCACAATCTGTTTCATCTTGTAGTAGAGCAATATCATTTGCTACACCAAGTACAAATATCTTATCACCATACTGAACCCCAACTTTTACCCAATCTACACAATCATCAGGGAGGTCAATCGCATAGTAGTCATTCATTGGCACTTTAATAGTCTTTACTTCTTGTAATACTTCTTGTTGTAAGCCTCTTAAACCTGCTTTTGCCCAATTAATATACGTAAGAATCTTATGACCACTAAAGTCTTCCAAATCAGAAGCTACCTTCTGCGCTACTGCCGTTATCGTGTATTTATCGTTTATCATTTCCTAGATACAGTAATGGATTGAGTTTTTGATTCATTATTACCATCTTTTGTTAAATCTTGAGTATCAGAACTTATTGCCATAAAGTATTTAATAACTTCATTCCTTACTTCGTATTCAACACTAGGGTCTAGTGGATATTCAGCATCAGCATCTACACTTGAGGCACTCGAAACGATTAATCGCATAAACACTCTAGGAGCATCTGTTTCATCAAATCGCTTCGAGTAATAGATACGTGAGCCTTCTTTCCAACAATACACGTTCCCCTCAATCTCTTGTTCGGGTTGTAATGTCAATTGATTTCTGTTGACCACATAGTATTGACTATTCCTATTACGCATCCCTGATACAAAATCAATACCTCTACCATTAGGCAAGGCTATTGGTTTTGCAGGAAGGTTACTATAACATAAAGCATAGTCTTGGTCAAAGAATATCTCTAGGTTCTTAAACTCTAAAGCATACTGGTCTGAAATATTAGGGTCGCCAAGTTTCATGTTTTCCAACATGTTTCTTTTTGCATAGGCACTTGTTACACTATCAAGAATAGGGTAAACATCCCTTTCCTCAAACTGTAAGTCCATCCCTATTGTATATTCAGCTAGGTAGTTTAATACGATTTCAGCGTGTTCTCTCTTTGTCATATCCCAGTGTTTTCTTTATAGCGTGAGAACTCTGTTATAGTATCGGAAGATACATGAATACCAACGTATTGACAAATCATTGTACACAACTCATTATGGCAGTCTACTGGTGCTTCCCAATCTTTACTTGTAGTAGGGTTATAAACGGCATCACCATTGGCATCTAATGTATATCCAAAGATAGCACCATCAGGTTTTTTGATATAATGTAATGTTGGTCTTGATGTAGTTGTAGGCGCAAAATACGCTGTATTCCCTACGAACTTTGCAATGGGATATTCGTTATTAGGAGGGCGTGTAACACTCCCAACCCTTGACCCAAATTCGTCATCTTCTAATAACTTTACTTCTACCGATTTAGCTGTTGTGCTATATACCAATGTAGCATTCTTTCTAGGGAATGCAGGTATTCCACAATCCAATGATTCTGTGGTGCTAGTAGAAGAAGAACTAGAGTAATAATCTGCAAAGAACCCTGTCGGATGTAAGTAATCAGAAGGCAAAGTAGCACTTCCGCTACTCAAAGAAGTAAATACATACGTTTTTTTATACGGTCTTAAATTGTCTCTCATTCTTTGAGACATTCCAAATCCATAAATAGGAGTAGCTTCGTTTCTTGCGTATTGCTTGTTGTTGTTGTAATTCTTGAACACAAACTCCATTTCGGCACGTTGCATCAAGTCAGTGAAGTATTCAGGTTTAATGAATCCTCCACTGCTAGACTTGTTTGCCAAATATTGTACGAAAGAATATGCTTCTCCTGCGTTCATTTTAGTATTTTATAATCCAATTACACCCTTCTGATAATTGTTTTATATCTAAAGGTGTTTCATTTGTTGCATTTGTACCTAAAGCCCAACTTGCATCTGATGCAGGTGAAGTATTTGTACCAGCGTCACCATTTATATATCCAGAAACTGCATCCGTAGCAATAAAAGCACTAGAATTAAATAATGTATAAGATGTTCCTGCACTCCCACTATAATTTGTTCTTCCGTTTAATGTTTTTGACAACGCCCAAGGACTAGTTTCTGGTAAATTATCGCTATCAATTATAATAGAATTAGCCCCAACACTTACTCCAATATCAGAAGTTGAACTTACCCCAATAGGAAATGCACTTCTATTGTAAGAAGGAACTCTCGCTGTGCCATTCGCATAAGGACTACCGCCTCCACCAACAGCATAAGCATAAGCATTTACTGCATTGCTTGGCCTTAAATGTTTATACAATTCCTCATGTGTGGATTCAAGAAATGTTGCTCCGTTACAATACAACCAACCAGCAGGTAATGTTGTACCATGCCAAGGCATACAGTATCCTGTATTTATTATAGAATCACCCCATGAAGGGATTGAACCATTATTTACTAATACTTTATTCGCTGTACTTGAAGATATATAAGGAACGTTTAATAAAGAACCCAATGCAACAATCCAAGATGCAGGAGTTCCGCTACCTACAACGTTAGTTACATTAAGAACTAAAGAAGTACCTGTATATGAAGCAACAATACCTTCTATATAGTTTGCGTTACTAGCTACGTCAGTGAATCTAATTGGGATACCGAATTTATATGCTAATAATGATGATGCTACTGTGAAAGTTATATTTGTTCCTACAATTGAACCATCTATTACTCTTGAATTAACAGGTGACGTACTATTGTAAATCTCATTTACAGGTGTCGAACTTGTCCAAATAGTACCGTTTGAAGTAAGTACATTTCCTGATGTACCTGCTGTTGGAAGTAGTTTAGGTTGTATTTGTAACCCAATAAGATTAAATAATCTATTAGAAAGCCTTACCCAAGTCTTTTTATTTACTGTATCAGAAGTATCTATCGTGGCAAGCAAGCTAGAGTCTGTTGTAACAGTAAAACCCATTGCTGTAAGATTAGTAACAGCCGTTGCGCTTAAAGCAGCATCAGCCGTCCCGTTAGAATCAATTGTGCCATCAGTAACACTACCGTTAATCAACGAACTTTTACCATCAATCCCTTGAATACCTTGCTTCCCTTGCGCTCCTTGCGCTCCTCTTAGCGAATCTTCGTAAGAATTAGCGTTGGCATTACATCCATCGTCACAACCGCCTTTATCGAAATATATCCTTTTCATTAGTCTACTAATTTTCCGTTTCTAAACATAACATGGGTATTCATACCAAATCCTTCGTCTATGCCATTCTCTACTCTTGTAGAAAACACTCCAATATGGTCTGTTAATGTTTCTTCCGAAAGTATCTCATTGATACCTAATACTTTAGATAACATTCCAAATTCATCATCCCATGCTTGTGTCATACGTCTTTTGTATAACTCCATCATCCCTTTATAATGTAAACGGCTCTCAAAGTATGGCATAACCACCTCTGCGTCCATATCAATAATATTGGTAGCTATAAGTCTTTTTACTGAATTGGCTGTTGTTGCCCAACCCCAATACACAGGTCGTTCTCTGTTTTCTCCAAACTTAACAACACCATCTTCTTTTTCAAGCCTATCCATTAGCTTGCCTATCTTTGCAGAAGAACTTTTTTTCAATACTATATCATCTTCAAAAACAAAGAATATTTCCTCTTTAGAAGCAATCCATTCAAGTGCTGTATAGCAACTTGCCCTTACTCCTAATGGTTCTTTTGAATATTTTACTTCTTTAGGTTTCTTGTATAAAGAGATAAGTTTCTTTACCTCGTTTACTTCTTTTTGATGTTCTTCGTTAGGGGCATCGTGTATATGGAAATACACAATAGAAGGATTTAGTTGCTCTAGTGCATCCAATGTAGCTTGCAGTTCAACTACTCTTCTATATGCTAATATTAATACTGGGTATTTTTTCATTTTACGCTGTGTAATACCATTTATCTACTCCATCACTTGTAAATGTCATCTTAGGTAGGTTATATGATAAACTTCCTACATTTACAATTGAATCGCTACCACTTAATGAAGGAGTAATCGACCCACTTGCCTTTAATAATAATTGCACTTGCTCTCCAAATAACCCAACCGCCAATGGCAATTGAAAACTAGCACCTGCTGGTACTAAATATTTACCTATTGAAGATATAAACCCAGATGTTGTTACGTCTCTTATTCCTGTTGATGCTATCTTAGTTAAAATATACCCATCAGTATCAGTTGTATCGGTAGTCTTTAATAATAGATACGTACTCCCCATTGCCAACTTCTCGTTGTATGTACCGTAAGAAGTAGTTATAGCTAATGTAGAAAAACCTATTCCATTAGTATCTGTTTGAAGTATAATAGACGTTCCTTCCAATGCAGTTGTGGCATCTACCGTTACAGCATACCCTAGTTGTGATACATTTGTCGCTGCAATCCCTGTAAGTCTTAATGCAAAAAAACAACCTGCTTTCGCATTTAAGTCTATTGCCAATGAAACGTAATAGTTAGAACCTTGATATGCTACTACGGTATCATACACTTCTGTATCAGAAATCAAATAAGGCAATCCTGAACCTGCTATTTTTAACCAATTAGTAGGATTAGACACATCGCCATCTGCATCTTCAACCTTACAAGCATATATTGCATAAGGACTTGCTGTGTAAACTACAAAGCCAACAGGATATGTCAAATCCTCATTGACTAATACAGCCCCTAATAAGTCTATAATCTCGTCAAACGTAGTACCCAAGTCTTGCTTGGCAATAGAATAGTCTACTGTCTTGTCAGTAATCCTACTGGCTACGGTGGCTTTTTCGCTATCTTTTATATTGCTCATTACTCAAATTCTACGTCAAATTCCATTGCAAATAACCTATTGTCTGCCGTTGTTGCGTTTGGTTCTGTCGAATACTTGTTATACGTACTCCAATCTTTCCCCCATTGCGATAATGTACAGCATATGTCTTGTCCTCCATTCACTTGATAAAGCAATTGCTCCCCAATTTGAGTAGATTCTACTTTCTTAGTATGTAATTGAGCATTCGTTAGCATTTGTATATCGAAACGTATGGCGCACAATTCTTAGGTATCTTTTCTAGGAAACATTGAGATAACTCGTATTTCCCTAATTGCTTTGCAAAGCAAGCATTTTCAATACACTGCATTACAAACATGTATTTTTTGTACAAGTCATCCCCACACTTTGTAGTACATGCACAAGGACAAGAATCTTTAATGCCAGTACCTAAATCATACAACAATTTTTTGCCGTTATTATCTTGTATGAAATAGAATTGGCATAATTGATAATACTCTACTTCTTGAAATTCACTCAATGTACTGATTGCAGTCCATGATGTAGTAACTGTAACTGCATCAGTATTATAGTCAATCAATGACTTATAAAACGTATTACTTGTTTCTTCAAATACCAAGTCATTAGTATTATAGCTAGTTCCTGACACGAATAGTTGTGCCATGAATAAATCTAGTCTATACAAGCCATCTCTCGGAACGTCAATATTATATTTTAATGCAGAACGATACGAATAGGTTCTTGGCGTATAAGTATAAACTGTTCCATCAGCTCTTGTGTTGGTCAAGAATAAAGCATAGGCATAATCGCCACGATATGCGTTTACTCCTCCATATCCGTTTGGATTTGTGTCAAAAACAAAATTACCTGTTTGGTCATTTAATGCAATTGTCTGTACACTAGAATCACATGACATTCGCATCTTTAGGTTCAGCCCCAAAAACGAAGTGTTATTTGTAACAGCTTGTTCTAATGAGGAATATTCTAGTATAGCTGTATTCCCTCCTACACATTTTAACGATACTGTTTGATTGTCGTAACTTTCAAACTTGCGCCAGTAACTTTGAAGGTCTAATGCTCTATTGGTATTCGACCCTGCTATTGCTATGTAAATAACTCCATCAGTAGGATTAAAAATCCAATCCCCCAATGAATAAGTTGTTGCGCTACTATACGGCTTGATTGCCAATGAATAAAAAGTATAAGTAGCGTCCATTGGAAGTGTTACGTCCCAATAAGTATCGGTAACAGGATTCAAATAGTTTCCTGTTACCGCACTACTGTAATATGGAGTTGCGCTTGTTACTGCTTTGTAAAAAAGGAATAATCCCCATCTACTAGGAGACGTTGGAATACTTGATGCTGTTATAGTTACCGACCCACCTAAATAGCCTAATGGGGAAGCCGTTATAGTTAATGCCATCTATCCTTTTCTTTTCACAAATGTAACTAATGCAAACGAATCGCTTTTTAAGCTGTTGCTTCTTCCAATACAGGCTCTACTTCATCGGCAGGCATGTATGGATGATGCTTCGGCTTGTTTTTAAACTCTAAGTTTTTCAACGCCCTTTCATTTTTAGGGTCAAGCAAGAATTTAACAAGTGCTTTCTCTGGGTCTGTATCAGTAATAGCGTTATAAGCCATTAATTTTACAAATCCATCACCACTCTCAATCTTCCATGTAGCATTGCTTCTGTCTATCTTGATGATACCTTTCAACTCGGCTTCTGTCACCAACACTTCTACCTTTACATTATCTTCCACATTGGTATGTAGGAATGATTTTGGATAGTTCTTAGCGAAAATATAGAAGTCGTTATTGATAGCGGTAGAATCTTTGCCATTAGGGTCGAAAGAAGTAAACTTCTCTTCCTTGCAAATAGTAGACAACACTAATTTCTGTCTTGCGAAATCGGCTCTCTTAGCTACTTCTAATGCCTTAGAAAGTAACATAATATCTCCCACTTCGTTTCTGTCACGACCTGAATGTAGTGTAGTATTTGATTCTTCCCATTTAATCATTGCTTTTGCTCCTTGACGTTGCAAGAACTTAGGCTTAGATATATTACCATCGCCAAACATCAAGTAAGCCAACTTGTTTATCTCATTCACCTGCACATAGCAATGGCTTTGAATAAACTCTACTGGCTGTACTGTCTCTACACTTATCTCACGTTGCTTGTCTTCATCCCAACGAATATCTACATCCGTTACGTTTCTAACAATTTTTACTGGTTGCTTTTTATCGTAAGGGTCGTATATGTCTGTCTTTGGTGGCAAATATGCGTTCTTACGCATTAACTTAGGAGGTGAAACTGATTTATCAATTGCATCTGCTCCTTCTAATTTGAATACAAAAGGAGTAGTTAATCCTGTGGATGAATCGGTATAAAACCTAATTCTGTCTGCGATTCTTTTATCAAGAACCTCTTGTAATTTTGGTGATAATGATTTTGCTGACATTCTTATTGGGGTTATGTTTTGGTATTATAACAAAAAAAAGAAAGGGAGGATATTACTCCTCCCTTGTCAAATTAAGAAGCGTAAGACAATACGAAAGTTCTAGCAGAGCAAGTTTGCGCTCCAATAGATGCTTTCCAAGCGTAAGTCTTAACGTCATTTGCATTTGTAGCAACTGCGCCATTGTAGCCCAATGTTTCTACTGCAAAATAAGACTTGCCTTTGTACGGACGTACACGTGGCTTGTACCTCATCATGAAATACTTAGACTCAACTGGTTTGTTGTCCACCATTATAGTAGATACTCCAGAAGGAATAGTAAGGATAGTAGATTGGTATTTAGTACCAATTACGCCTAATGAATAAGGGTCAGAAAGAACTTTCAACGGAACAATATCATAAGTATTGTCACCAATTTCCATTCTATTCACACGTGTATTAATCAATTCAGGACTAACACCATCAGGACGATTCTTTTTGTAATCAACCTTCAAGTCTTGTAGTTTCTGATTTGCTGTCAAGCCTACAAATTGAGTGTACTCGCTTCCAGAGAAGTTATTACGAGTAATTTTCTCCAATTGGTCGTAGTATGCTTTTGAGATAGTAGAACCGTAAGGCAATAGAGTAGCGTATTTTTCAGAAGTAGTATAAAGACCTTCTGTGAAATTAACAGTGTTACCTGTTGTGCCAATGTTGTTAGTAGTTGCACCACCTTTACCATTAAACGCAGCTAACATGATTGCTCTCATCATTCTAATCTCTGCTTCGTATGCTTGCTTAACCCAGTAGCGATTTTTTGCAGTACCATCAGGAGCAGTGAAAGGGAAGTCTACCCAAGTCTCATTCGTTTGTGAGTTGAATGTAACTTCGTATGTTTCTGTGATGTTCTGAATTTTATTCGAGAATCTTGAAACAGTAGATAAGATAGTAGAAGATAAACCAGAACCACCTTCTTCCCAACCATTAGTAATGATAGGCAATGGCATACCAGCAGTAATACCAGCTAACAAGGCAGTAGCAGTAATTGCAACACCACTAGAATCAGTACCAATTGGTTTTAATACAACACCATGAGCGTTGGTAGTAGTGATTTTTGAGATAATTAAACCTGAAAGATAGTTAGGTAATTCAACTGTTTCACCTACTCTTCCGTATGATTTTGTACCACCATCTGTCATACTAGCAGCATCGTAAACGATAGTTACTGTACTTGATGTGTCTGTCAATGTAGCAGAAGCAACAACTGGTACGTTAATGAACTTGTCATTTTCTTCCCAGTAGTAAGTCTCTCCACCTACAATTTCGTCCATCATTTCCATTTGCTTCATTAATCCCAAATCGTATTGGTCTTTGAAGGTTTGGATAAATTTACCCCAGTATTGAGGTTTGTCAATGTAATCCATCAAAGACACTAGGTCTGTGGATTGTCTAGCTGCGCTATATGGTACTGTTGGGATTGCCATTTTATTTTTTCTTTAAATTGTGAATAATTTATTTAGCAAGAGACATCTCAAACGCCTCTTGTTCGGAAGTAGCCACTTGATGTGCGTTACTTCCTGACGATATTGGCTTCCCTGCTTTTGGTACGTTCTTTTGCACGTATTCCATTTCTTTCTCGTGCAATCCTCTTTCGTATGCCTTCCTTATCATCAGGTCGTTAAACGCTGCTTTTGTAATAAATTGTGCAACAGATTGCGGAGTAGCCCCATTAAGCAAAGACCCTTTCTCGTCATAATTTGCTCTATTCGATAGGTAGTTACGAACTTCTTGATTGATAATGTTTTGTTGACTATCCGAAAGACCAACTGTAAACTTTTTAGCACCTGCTTTATCAAGCACTATGTCTACGGTCTTAAAGTTTGACAACACCTCATCAGCATTTTTAAGAGTTCTCTGTACTTCCGATTCAAGCATCGCATTTACTGGAGCTTGTACTTCACTTTTAGCTTCTGGCTTGAAGTTCTTAACTGTCTCTGCCAACTTTCTTTTAGCATCAACGGAGTCAAGTTCTAGCTTTAGGCTACGTTTCCGTATTTCCCTTGCATCGTCATCGGGGTCAAGACCGCTAGTGTCATAGGTGTCTTCGTAACTAAAATCAAACATCTCCTCGGCTTTTGACCGCCCAAATGTTTTATTTGCTTGTACGAATGCTTCCTTTAGGGCATCTTTTGCGGACATTTTCTCTACATCCAACGACTGCAAGTGTTCAAACTCTGCTAATACCTTAGCATTTGTTCCATCAAAAGACTTTGCAAACTCAAATAACTTGCGTTGTGCATCGTTCTCAAATGGGTTTGCCTTTTTTGAAGCGTCCTCCAATTTGGCATTTAGTTCAGCTATCTGATTTTCGTAAGCCGACTGCTTTTGAAAAAAGGCATCTAAGTCTTTTCCTGACTTAATACCATAGTCCGAATATTTTTCTTGCAAAAACGTATCAACGTCTTGCGGTGTTTCTACTATTGGTTCTTCGTCTTCCAACGGAACTACATCAGGTAGCGTATTTTCTTCAACCTTTTCTTCCTCTAAAGGAATAACTGGTGTTTCTTCTACTTTTACTTCTTCTGTTAATGGTGCTTGTTCGGCACTTTCCCAAGAAGCTTCTAATGGGTCGATTTCGTTTTCTGACATTTTTATTTCGATTTATTATGTTTTTGCGAAATATTATTTCGTTAGGTAGCAAATTTATAGCAAAATAATTGATATATCAAATACCTTATTTACCAAATAATATTCCGTATAACAGAAAAATCCCCTTACGACATCGCAAGAGGATTTCTGTTATAATACCAAACATAATATTTTATACTACAACGAGAACCAACCCTTATTAGCCGTTGCCGTTGCCGATGCGTTCTTAGTGTAGAATGTTACCGAGCCACCCACAGGGACATTAACTGATAAATTCACAGCCAAAGCATTTATAAAATCACCCACTTGTGGGAAAACTTTAACAACAAAAGCTCCGTTGTTGATTACCCTATAAGCAAGCCCTTTTGTAATTACTGGCAATAATACCGCAGTGTTGTTGGTATCTGCTGTTGTTACATAGGTTATATTAGCTGTAATTGCCGTTGCTGTTGCTTGAACAGCTAAGTTTGCTGCTTTTGTATTAGCAGCATTAGCAGATAAAAGAGAAGCTACTCCAGTCAAAGAAGTAGTAGTCAAGTAACTGATTACGTTGGGAGATTCAAGTACAGGAACAGTATCACTAAGACCGCTTTTAATAACGTTAACAATAGCATTTGAAGCAGTGCTAACAAGCGACTTGCCAATAAATGATTCAGGAGTATAATATGCGATACTTGCCGTGTCGGTTAACGAATCGTATATCGTAAGTGGGATAGGTACTAATGAGATGCTCATGATATTTTTGTTTTGATTTATGCAAAGGTATATAAGAAAATTTATTTGCTTTTTTATTGCGATTTCATTGTATAATCGAAATGTTTATATAATTTTGGGTATCAAACATAAATATGAAAGGAGTATTAGATAATTACATTATAGAACTAGATTGCCTGTACGAAACAGGTTTAATCGTAGGGAATAGTTCTTCACAATTCTTTGAGAAGACAATATCGTTGGACGAAAAGGACATTCTTTATAATCCGAACAAGTACAAGAAAACGTATGCCACGATTATTGCCACACCACAACGATTGACCGAAAGGTGCGAAAAAGAAGGTGGTGCTACTGTATTTGAAGTAGGGGATACGGTACACTTTTATTGGTCGGCACTAAATAAAGATAGAGAGATTGAGAAGAAACAGATTTGGGGTGAAGTTGATAAAAATGGAAACATTAAAATGTCGTTCACTTATTTACTCCCAGTTTGGAGGGCAATATGTGTTACTCGTGGTGAAGATATTGTAATGAACAAGAATTTTATATTGCTAGAACCTATTATTCAAAGTGAAGACGAAATTAAGACAAGTAGTGGTTTGTTTTTACAGTCAGAGCCTAAAAAACACCTTAATTGTGGGAAGCATGTTCACTCATATAAATACTTAACTGGTCGCCCTGTTTTATATTTCCTTCCAAATTCAAATTCAGAAGTAACGATAAATGGTAAGGTATATTATGCCATGAAAGAATCTGACATATTAGCTGTAAAGCACGATAATTCATTTAAAGTTCTTCAAGATTACATTCTTATTTCTCCTGAACCTGAAAAAGAGAAAACAGATAGTGGCGTATTTATTCCTGAATCACACAGAAAGTTTTTACCTAAAGGAGAGGTTGCTTTTGTTGGGGATGAAGTTTCGGACGTAGCCATTGGGGACTATGTTACATTTGAGGACTTCTTAGGAATATTTGAATCACCTATTGGAGATTTTATTATTGTAAAAGAAAGTGGTATTGTTTATAAACAAATTAAATAATATGCAATTATTTAGTATACTATACTTTATTCATTTTTTCATCACTATAATATTAATATTATCATTGGTATTGTCTGAATCAAAGTACACTCTAAACATAAGGATAAATTTTATCATTATAAATGCTTGTGTTTTATTAGTAGAATTTGTTTTTATGATTTTGTTGCATTGATTTTGATAATTCTAAATAAAGTAAAATGAAAAATCTAATCCTATTACTCGCAATTGCTATCGTATTTTCTTGTTCTAAAAAGAAAACAGAAGACCCAAAGCCAGAATCAAAGACTACTCAACCAGTTGTAGTAGAAGAAATTAAGCAAGTACCTTATTATAAGGACTTTAAACAAATTGGTACTCCATATAAAAATGGGGGATGGCTAAATGTTACATTTCTTAGGCATGATGATACGCACATTCCTAAAGCGGATGTGTATAAATGGGATTGCCATTGTAACGGTAATAATCCTGACTCTGTTTTTGAAATCAGAATATGGTGGGTAGATTGCGCCCCATATTCTGACTATTCTTCTTTATACTTCAAGAAAGATGTTCTAACTAATAATCCAAAAGATTGCCCTTATTATTGGCTGTTTGCGCCAAGTGCTAAGTCTAATCTTTGGTGGTCTTATTCTTTTTAGATTCCTCTTTCTTGTGTTCGACCTCGGATGCTTTTATCTGCATTTCGAGGTCGTTCATTTCTTTTTCTAGCATAGTTCTCATAGCTTCCATTTGATTCTTCATCTCTTGGATTTTTTGGTCTGAATTTGAGCGTTGCGCTTCCTTCACTACCATTGCCTTCATGTTGGTATTAGCTACTTCAACAGCACCCTCGTTTGTTACTTGCTTGCTTAGTATCAACCCTTCGTTTACTTTGTCTTGACGAATAAGTATTTGTGAAGTAAGGAATTCTTCTTTTTGCTTGAATATATCCAAGTCAAGTTGCATTTGCTGTATCTTGGCATCATTTGCCATTTGTGCTGCTTGTGCCGATTGGTCTTGTTGTTGCTTCATCTGCTCGGCTTGCATAGCCCTAGCTTCTGCCATGTTTTTACGACAACGATTTTTAGCCATCAACTCCGCTTGCTTCAAATTCTTC
>Ga0181346_1000363_pt1 | contig 19524 bp, 25 predicted proteins | sample Su13VDMM15DN_FD_130100 | JGI IMG/M metagenome (GOLD analysis project Ga0181346, IMG submission 130100) | Freshwater viral communities from Lake Michigan, USA - Su13.VD.MM15.D.N | ecosystem: Environmental > Aquatic > Freshwater > Lake | place: USA: Michigan | collected 2013-07-15 | reverse complement strand
GGTTCTTTTATAGCAGAGCAAGTGAGGTTTTAGTAGGCAATACGGAATATTTCAATGCGTTGTTTGATTATATTGAACGACCTAAGAACCAACGAGCCTTCTATCAGTTCCTTATGTCTCGTCCTGTCAAACAAAAGATTACCATTAAAGATATACCCGAGACAGAAGTAATGGCAGAGATGTACGAACTCAATAAAGACCCTGTGGAAGATTACCTTGCTGAGTTTGAAGGCGAACGCACCAGTCAGGAGAATTACAATGCCTACAAGAGTTTCCTGATGAATAATGGTTTGAAGTTTGAATTGTCTAAAAAAGCGTTTGAGACAAAGGTAGGCAAGTTTAGGAAACAGTATGGAATAGAAATAGAAAAGAAAATGGATAAAGGAGTTCGTTATAGTGTTCTTACAAAAGTCGCCCCTCGGTTAGAAGCAGACCTACCTACTCTCCCTTCTTTGGCTCCGCCCTGAGGAGGTGTAGGAGGTGTAGTAGGAGGTGTAAGAGGAGGTGTAATGGTTTTCGCACTGGTTATGGTCTCACTACCTATTATTATTATTATTATTATTATCATTACACCTCCTACACCTCCTAAAACCCATATCGCCACAGCCGAAGCCTTTCCTGAATTAGAAAAATGTTCTAGACGCATATATATTATAGCTGCGGACCGTAACCCCCCGAGGAGTAAAAAGGGGAGGAGTAGGTCTGCTTCTACACCTGCGGGGGGAACTTGTAGTTCCATTCTTGTTTCCAAATATCATCCATCAAACCTTCATGAATGTGGTAATATGCGTAACGACGCATCAGTTCCGTCACACTTTCAGGAATATTATCTCCACCGTATTCGCCCATAAACTTGAGATTGACTTGAAGCAGTTCGTTAAACGCATCAATGCCCAAGTCGTCCATTTTGAACTCGTTTTCGTCATCGTACCACCATTCGTCTGATTCTTCATCTTCCAAAAACCATTCTGTCCAGTACTCATACTGTTGGTCATAGTCATAATCTTCTCCTTCGGAAGTGTCAAGATAGACCGCAATGCTTTTACAAGCCTGCTGTTTAAGGTGTGCGAAAAGGTCGTCTTCGTTCATTTTGATACTGTCTCAGTAAGGAAAAAAAACCAATCAATTTTTATTACTCAGGGAACTTCTCTTCCCAAACATCTTCCCATGTCTGCTGGAAGTGATAAGTATGGTTCACGACATTCGCGAGAGTATTACTACTAACCATCCACCTTGCGTAGCGTCGGAGCAGAGTGTCTACATCAAGAGGAGGGTCTGTTGAATAGCAAGGATTGTATGAATGTGCCTTTGTGAACTTCGCATTGACGACGAGTAGTTCATTGATGTTTTGGATGGTCAGGTCGCTTTCGGGAAAGTCCCACCACGCACCGTCCGCAAACTCATCTTCCCAATCGTTATACTTGTCACGAAGATAATCACAGGGGTCAGGGGGAAGTCCCCATTCATCTTCAATGAACTCCTCCATTGATTTCTTTGCCTTGGCTTTAAGATACTCCATAAGGTTCATCTTTGATACTTGTCTCAGTAAGGAAAAAAGGGAATTCAATTTTTATTTTTATCCGAGGAAGTCCGTCAGGTGTTGACAGTGTTCTCCCGCATAACGCCAAAGATAAGTGCCGTCTTTCTGCTTGTAGCCCATACTGCCAAACCGTATCTGTCCACCGTTGTAGTACACTTCTTGGATACAATTCGTCCAACACTTATCATAGACAGGAGCGTCACCATTGCCCGTCATCTTGGCGACCAAAATGAACTGGGGCATCATCTCGTCCCAATTGTCTTCTTGGAATGCTCGTAGAGTAAGTTTTTCAAAAAGTCTAATCATAGCCTCTTCCGTTTTTGGAGGTGCTCGTTGGTAGACATTGAGTTCAGGTACACACCTCAGTTTCTTACGCAAACGAGTGTGCTCGGGGAAGTCTGCGTCTACAATCTCCCCGTCACGCTCTACCCAAAAATGACCTTTTATCTTTGGAAGACGCATTTCTACAGAATAAAAAGATTAACCGTTTAATCAATTTTATTTTCCAAAAGTATCCATAGGAGACACCCTCACAAGCGGAGGCGTATACCAAGCTTCACTCTTGGTTGGTCTCGTTATATCCGTAGAAGGCAACTGAACTACCTCTTGGTTGGAGTGATTTTTTTTATTGTGAAGTTTGGTTGCCAAGTCCACGGTTCGTTTGTCTCCAATCTTCTGCCATCCGCAGGAGCAATCATAGGTGCGGAAGTAGAACGGAACAACTGCTTTTGGCATTGTGTTTGTGCCTTTCTCCGTTTTCAAAAACTTCCATCAATTTTATTTTTGAGGGACTTAGAAAAAAAAATTAACCGTTTTGTAGTCTTCCATCGGATTTATTTCATCACATAGGCGAACACCGCGTCGCGGTTGGCTTCGTGCTTGAACGCATAAATCATCCCGTCAACTAAGTACATGCCTTCGTCAAAGCCAAACCCAAAGGGGTCAATACCGATGGGTTGAATGGTTTCGGGGCTTGAACCTTGTTGTACCACCAAAATGTAGAAGGTTTCACCTGCGATGACCTTGGTGCGATTGTTATAGGGGTTAAGGTGTAGAGTGCCTTGCTTCTTCTGCTTTCGCCAAATCTTCATCTGCTCCACAAGTTCAGGTTTGTTTCCCCAGCAGGTGTTCTCACTTTTGCGATGGTAGAAACAGAACAGTTCGCCTCGTTCTTTTTTCTGTCTGTCATCCACCATGTGCTTGAGATGGGAACGCATGTCTTTGGCATTGAAGAAAGTCATTGTTGGATGACTGTTATGCTGTCAAAAGTATTTTACATTTCCAATCAATTTTATTTTTTGAGGGACTTAGAAAAAAAAATTAACCTTTGAGGATTGTAATCCTCATTTAATCCAACTCCCCGTACTTGTCTTCCCATTGTGAGCTAAACTCAAGCCTAAGGTCCTCCCCGTTAAACTCCCAGTCACATTCAGCTACCTTGAAGCGTCGTATCAGCTCGGTGAACGATTGAGTAGGTTCTGCTTGATATTCTTCTTGATACCAAATATTGGCTTCATTCAGGTCTTCTTCTTCTTGGGTGAGATTGTTTTCAGTATACCAAACAGCATTGCTGTTGAGAAACTCCTCCGTCCACTTTTCAAATGCGTATTCCATCTCATACCTATCGGTACAGTTTTGGTCTGTCTCGTAACTGGCAAGAAAGACCGCCATCGTTTCTTTTGCGTGGTTGGTTAGGCATTGGCGTAGGTTCATTGTTCCTGTCGGATAGTGGTTTTATAAAATCTAAATTCTCCATCAATTTTATTTTTGGAGCAAAAAACTTATTCCTCCTCGTCCTCAGAGAACAGGAAGTCGTACTCGCCGTCGTCTTCAATTTTTAGTGGTTCATCATCCTCATCATCCCCCTCGCGACAAGGCACATCTTTCAATTCTCCTTTGTAATAGAGTTTGTCGCCGTTAACCCAAATGTCATTGACATTCCAGCCTTCAGGGATTTTGAAGTAAGTCTTTGGTGAAGTCACAGAGAGAATAGGCATCTTTTTATGCGGTCAAAAAGGTTTTGAAGTTTCCAATCAATTTTATTTTGTGGTTTAAGACTTTGAAAAAAAATTGACGATCACTCGTCTTCGTCTTCGTCCTCGTCCTCGTCTTCGTCCTCGTCTTCGTCTTCGTCTTCGTCTTCGTCTTCGTCCTCGTCTTCGTCCTTGTTGTAAAGAAACACGCCATCATCAAACAAGAAGTCATACTCACCTTCGTCTTCAATGGTTAGTGGGGCTTCGGGTTCGTTTTCCTCTTCCTCCATTTCATGACAAGGAACTTTTTGCTTTTTGCCCTTGTAATAAACTTGTCCGTAAAGGATTTGAATGTCTTTGACATCCCAATCTTCAGGGATTTTGTAGTAAAACTTTGGTGGGCGGTAAGTCGCACAAAGAATAGGCATCTTTGGATGCTGTCAAAAGTTTTTGAAGAACGCCGTCAATTTTATTTTCAGAAAAAAAATTGACGAAGAATGAAAAGAAACCTCTAAGGTAAGAAATGGCTTCCTTCCATACAAAAACCTTTACCAAACACGACGATTGGATGACGCCGAAGTCCGCGTGGGAGAATATCCAACACCTAATACCGAGACAACAAATTTGGGAGGCATTCTACGGCAATGGTCAATCGGGGTCTTACTTGAAAGAACTTGGCTTTGATGTCATTCACGAAGATGAAGACTTCTTTGAGTATAACAAGGGTGACTTGGTGGTGAGCAATCCGCCCTTTACGCGTGTACCCGAAGTCTTGGAGAGATTGGTTGCCTTGAACAAACCCTTTATCTTAATCATGCCTTCTAGCAAAATCAACACACAATACTTCCGTAAGTTATTCACCAACAAGGGCATCCAAATCATCATACCACGCAAACGCATTCAGTTTGACAAGATGGTGGACGGTGAAATGGTAGAAGGTAAGAAAGCGTGTAACTTTGATTGTTTCTACTACTGCTGGAAGATTGGACTTCCGCAAGACATTATATGGTTGGAATAAGTTTTTTACTCTCAAGTCCTTCGTTGTTGAGGGGCGAAACCCTCAAAAAATAAAATTGAAGACTTTTGGGCAAAACGCCTTACTACCCCCTTTGACCCCCAAAAGTCAGTGTCATTTCGTAAAGACTTCGCAAAAAGACCTTACCAAACCAGTGTGACCAAAACTCGTCAATTTTTACTATCCAAGAAAATGGTGGGTTTCTTCCCAGTCCATATGATGCTCGTCAATGATTTCCAACTCCTGCTTGGTACTCACAAAGTCATGAGGAATGAGTAGAGTAGCCTTGCCCTTGTGATAGAGTGCCCCGTGCCTCACTTGAAGGTCTTCTATATCCCACTCCATTGGAATCGCAAAAAAGGTTTCGGGTGCTGGGAAGGACACTTTGAGGTATTTTACCATCGGCATCTGAGTATAGACCATTTATATGATACGAGATTTTTGAAAATAAAATTGACGGGCTTTTAGAAAAGGTTTTGACAGCATCAACACACCAAAAATGGAGTGTTTTAACTGCCTTGGTGAACTACCAAACGACTACTACGAAACGCAAGATGGGAAATGTGTGTGTTCGCGTTCATGTTATCAACAAATTTGGTCTCCTATGGTTGAAAAGGACATTGCTAGTCACACAGGATACGATGACCTTCGTATGCGTAAGATTGAAGTCTTGTTTCTCAAAGCGTGTCTCAAACGGTCTAAAACGGAACAACTCAAAAAACTTCGTGAGAAGCATTTGGAGGCAATGACTGAACTTCTCATGGAGGCTCAAGACGACCTTAATGAAGGTTCGTATTTACGATTGTCTAAAAGCTTGAAGAAACAAGCGGATGGTTACCTATGCTTGATTGACTTATACGGTTCACCATAAAATATTTAAGGCATACCAAGACCTAGACCCCTCTACTTGTGCGGTCTTACCGTGTCTTTTTCTATAAAGGGCTTGTCTCCGTTCGGCAACATCAAAGCCTTCTTCCTCTGCGTAAATGATGAAGTCCTTATACTTTCTATCTCCAATAGAAGTGATATACTCATCATTTTTATTGTACACATCAATCTTGTACGGTGCTTTGGGGGAAGGACGAATAATGACACCAAGTTGTCGTGCTTTGAGCTTGTGATAGGGTCGTAAATGGTAAAGTACCATTTTATATATACAAAGAGAATTTTGGATTTAAATCTAAATCATACCAATGAATATGTCTATCACCCCAACCGTAGGAGACGGATACTATGTGACCCATAGTAGACACGGCATACGGATGTCTCGGCGTTGTCTCAGTAAGAAACATGCGGAGGAGTGCCTTCGTAATATGATAGAGGATGTGGTGGTGGACTTGCCGAGGATGCGATATTACTTTCAGGACAACCAAATTCTTATCTTGAAGAAACCCAATATCACAGACCCTAAATACAAGTGTGCGTATGAAGACTAAACCTTCTTATGAAAGTTACCGTGAATTTTGATACGACCTCCTTTCATATGAAGTCCTTGTCCAGTCCTCTGTCTCTTAGCACTAGGAGCTTCAGGAAGTCCCAACCTATCAAATGTAACACCTATAGGAATTCCCTTCTCTATATTAAGTTTGTTCGCAAGGATTGTTCCATTTTCTTGAAGAGCAGCATTGATGGTATTCATAACAGTCTGTAATTCATTATACCTTGCCTGATTATTTGGGTCTTGTTGAAAATCTTCAAACTGTTCTTGAAGTTCACCATACCAGTAAAGTTGATTGGTTAATCTTTCGTCTTCCTGTTCTAGTGCTTCTATAGAGCTATTTATATCTGATCGTCTTCGGAAAGGTCTACCAGTGATAAAACCTCGTGGAGTAATGCGACGAAAATCATAGACAGTTGGAGTAACTTCTTCGGCAGCCATATAGCATAGAGACAGAATTCTTTGTTACTATAATGGAGACCCCGTCTACACAATATACTCCAATAGATACAGTCATTGAACTTTTAAAGGATGTAACTTTTGTCTCGGGTGACCTAACACTAGAACCTTGTAAGGGTAGGGAGAACCGTTTCTATGATTTGATAAAAGGAGAGAAGGATTGGTGCGAGATAGAGGAAGGCAGAGATTTTTTTCAATACACAGGCAGTCCCACCCGCATTATCACCAACCCACCCTTTCACGACCAAAATAAAAAGAACATCTGTGTCTCGGTGATAGAACAGTGCCTCAAGGTTGCTACGGATGAAGTATGGCTATTGCTGAACTGTCAAATGTTCAACAGTCTTACCCCGTGTCGTCTCCATAAGTATTTGAAGATGGGCTGGAAAATAAACTTCATTCGTATCTTGAATATCCCTTGCTGGTACGGTCGGTATTTTTGGTTGTGCTTTAAGAAAGGAGAATGGGAGAAACAAGACACTAAATCTATCCGTATACTATAATGGAAGACTGCCGAGACAAAGTAGCTGCCTTGAAGTGGTGTATGGCTTTGACCCCCCAAAAGTGTGACCCGTTGCTAATAGATTTGTCTCGGTGCTTCTCAAAACATCTGTCTATCTAAATGGGACGATTGAGACAAGCGTGTAGGTCATTGGGTCATTGGTTGTATGTTACATCCAACTCTGTTTACACACGAGTGATGGTGTGGTATGCCGAGACAAAAAAGCTTCATTGAATTTCATAAAAATTATCAAAGCCCTTACGGAAGGGTTGTTTTGGATTATCTAAATCAAGAAGAAGAAAGGAAGTAAAGTCCTGCGTGGCGTCTTTGTACAGTTCCATGGCTTTCTCTTTGGAAATCCCAATACTAAAATCTTTGATTATCATTTGAAGGTTGCGTTGACTAGAAACCTGCTTTAAGATGATATAAGACACATTGTTCCTAATCATTTTGGGAATGGCGTAGAAAGACTGTGAGATGTAAACTAGGCTGACACCCTTTTTTCTCGCTCTTATAAAGTAATCACAGATAGGTTTCTGCTCTTTGGCAGATTGATTGACAAGGTCGTCCATCACAATCAACGAGTTTTGGTCTGAATGAAACTCTTTGAGGTCAGGTAATCCTTTCTCGTCAAAATTTTCAATGGAGACATTCCCCTGCTTCCCGCCCGTAGCATCAAAGAGGTATTGGTAAAGTGGCTCGTTCTTGTCTTTGGTGATGATACAGATGCGAGTAAAGGTATTAGACATTACCTTGATAAGGTTCAGTAGTGTACTCGTCTTGCCTGTGCCTGATGCCCCAATGATAAGCATACGGAAAGGGACTTTGATTTTGTGGATATTGTAGTTGGGATTGTGCGTCTGCTTCATGTACTTCTTAACCCCCTTATGTTCATAGAAGTTAGTAAGGGATGCCATTACTATAAGGTAGAGGATTTCTAATGCTATACTATATGTCCGTTACGCCGTTCCCCAACCCGAGAACGACCAACTTTATTCCAGAGGCTTGGGACTTTTCCATCCTCACTCGGTTGGCGAACTTTATTGTGACCTATCCAATCGCCCAAAATGCGAATATTGCTTTTCAAACGGTCTATGTTCCTTCAACCGCCACTCTTACAAAGATGGCGAATACCAGTTATGTAGGTCCAGTGATTAATTCATTGCTGACTGCGTTGAATACATGGACGGCACTCAATACCTTTGGAACATTGAATACGAATGCGATTACAACCAATACCATTACTGCGACTACTCTTGCTTTGAGTGGGACACAGTTAGATACGCCGATGACGACAAACCTTACCTACAATATTATACCTTTTACATTAGCACCTGGAACTTATACCTATGGAACTGCGGGACAGATAGGATATACCGTTATAATGGTAAACTCGGTTGGATATTTAGCAGGACCAACCGCTAATACTGATTATAATACATTGAGTCAGGTTTCTCTAACACAAGGAGTTTGGTTGCTGTCAGCAGAGGTTTCATCTACACACACGAATACACAAACAACAGGGATAGGGTTCAATACAACTTCAAATACATTTGCGGGTGGGTTTGGGTATCGGGGAACATCAAGGTCAACGCCAGGAGTTCTTACGGTTCAACCTTTCGTCCAACTTTCTACTTCGGCAGTCTATTATGCGTCAGGAGCAGTAACCATGTATCTTCTTATGGCGTGTGAAGGGTATGGGTTGTTTCCAGGTCCAGGGTATTTGACAGCGGTTCGTATCGCATAATTCTATGTGTATTGTATATGGAATCCGATCCAGAGCAGGAAGCAATCATGAGACAAAAGCAAATGGACTACTTTGAAAGCATAGGCAAACCTTACTTTAATTTAGACCCGTATATAGGGGGAGCACTAGACCTAATCTATGCCGAAAATCGTCCTAGTGTAATTGCTGATAGTTTGGAAGAGATTTATAGTTATGCGATACGAGTTGCTGAAAAGGCAATACTCGTCCAGTTATAAGTTCCTGCTTGGTTCACTAATCCTACTGCGTAATAGGTAGTAGAAGCATTGATAGAAACAGTCATAGCGGTAGAAACCGCAGAAACGGGTGTCGCTCCAGAAACGAAGTTAAAATTGGAATGCTGCGCCCGTGCGTTTGTAAGAGTGGCGGCGGTTGTATTAATTCCAATGAGAAGGAAGTTTCCACTGTTTAAGGTGATAGATAAAAGGGTTTCTGCTTGAAGATGCCAAACGCCTTTTGTAAGGGTAAGAGAGGTAAGACTTTGAACGGTGTTTGGAGTTGTAGCAAGAGTTGCGACGGTGCTTGTAACAATCTCTCCAATACTATTCGCTGCGACGGGATATGAATAGTTGAGAGCGATGGGTGTATCTACTCGTGTTCCACTCAAAGCCAAAGGCGTTCCTGTAATCGTCAATGTACCTGTCCGTGTAATAGAGGTGGCGGATAGTCCGCCGTTAAATGTATTCAGAGCAGACCATACATTAATGGCTGCCTTGAATGCCGTGATAGCGTTTTGGACGAAACCAGTGGTGGCAACTTCGGTCGTATTCGTTCCGTTTGGCAAAGTAGGTGCGTTAGGAGCATCAGGAAAGGTAAGTCCTGATTGGGGGTTTGGAAACCGAACAAAGTTCGCGTCTAAATACGCTTCCTCATCTTCCGTAAGTCCTTCTATGTTCCACGCCGAGGGATTAAACCCCGTAGTCCTTGGATTGGGGAAGGGTGTCTCTGCCATTATAGTATAGAAAGAGAATTGTCAACCTATACTAATGACGACAGAGTTTCAACCAGTAGACCGTCGTATTACCGTCTATATCCCTGAGAATTGGATACAACCCACAGGAGAAGGTGGAACTGGGTCGTTTATCAACTACCCCACGGCACAGACAGCCAACATTTCCTTCCCAGGCACAATCCTCTGTTCCAATCTACAATCTTTTGCCCCGACTGCTGCTATGAACCTTTTAAACAACTCTACCACGGGGGCTATTCAATTCGCCAATAATACTGGATATACAGGAGGGATTGTGATAAATGCGAATGCGGTAGCCCCTGTGAACAATACCATACGCATTGGAGACAGTTCTCGTGCTTTGATTGCTCCTCTTATCAATACAACCGAGATATACGGTACAGGTCCATTTCCAACCCTTGTCAATGTGAACGCAGACTTGATTATCGCTAATGGTTCTGCTCTTTACACAAACGCCATAGAAAAAAATACGGGGTCAATCTTAACCATAGGGGAGGCAAGTGCTGCGACGATTAACTTCGGCACGGATAGTTTACGATCATTGCCGATTAACATTGGTACAAATATGACCGTCGCAGGGGTCGTTAATGTAGGCGGAACAAACGGCACGACCAACGCACCAAAGGTCAAGACAAACAATATTCAGAGTGATACAACCCTAGTCATACAACCCTGCGACAGTGCGGGAGCAGGAACAGTCCAAATGGGGTGTGGCACTACGAGAACAGGTCTCATAGACATTGGGTCAACTACAAATACTGCTGCGGGGTCAACGGGCAGTGTGAATATCATGTGCGGAACAGGACGCAATGAAGGGTCGTTCAATGTGCTGACCACCTTTAATAACCGAGGCGTAATTAACTTGGGAAATATTGGTAGTTTGAATGGAGGGATTAACATCTATTCTCAATTTTTGGTAGGAATACGACTGGGATACTTGCCAACTCTTTATTCAGATGTAGATACTGTTATGGGGGGATATAAACAAGGGACTTACAATAACGCAAGTGCCTTGACAATAGATGTAGGCGACAAACTCATTGTAGGAAGCATATCTACTATATTGTCCACTGGGGTTTATCAATTGAATGCCATGACTACGACGGTTTCTAATATTTACGAACCCTATTTAACATATGGAGTATATACGAGAACAACATCAGCGTGGACAAATGGTGCTCTATTGACATCAGGGACATCCGTAGTTGAACTCACTCGGTCAAATCGCTATATGACAACCAACTTTACAGAAGCATTTACTGCGTCTCTATCGGGAATACTTGTTATCACATCAAAGTCGTATGTAGCCGTCGTGCTTGAACTCGCAGAACCAATCGCGACGGACCTTACTTCCACAAATACTTATATGAGCGTGGTCCGTGTGGGATAAACCTACCTCTATACTATGGCGTGGCAAGACTGTCAAGACATAGAGTTGATATTGGAAAACATCCGTATTAATTCCGTCAACCTCGCAAACTATCACCGTAACAGGTTCTACCATTTCAAGTCCTTCGGTAAGTATTTTAGGATACCGATTATCGTACTGTCGTCCATCACGGCGTCGGCTAGTGTGGGACTTCAAGTCGTCTTACCACAAGGCATTATTTCCGCACTGACTTGCCTTTTGGGCTTCGCCATCGCTGTGATTAGTAGTGTGGAAATGTATTTGGGTATACAACCCAGTATGGATGCGGAACTTGCTTTGTCACGGGACTATTACACACTGGCGATAGACATCTACAAGTGTCTCACTTTGTCTCGGGACAACCGATCAGAAGAGCCAAGGTCTTACCTAGATAAAAAATACAGTGACTATAAGGGACTGCGTGAGGCATCTACTCTATTGAGACACAGAATGACCGTAGACCTATTGGCGACCATTCCTGACGGATATGAGAACAAGAGCGATGATAGTAGAAAAAGAAATCCTATACAAGAAGACATTACCTTTGGGGATGTTCTCTAAAATCTCTGTTATTATATTATGAAAGCACAAGGAACAACAAGAAAAGGCAAAGGCATTTTCCAAGATGTCCGCCAAAAGTTTGAGAAGATTACCAAGGTTGTTTAGTCCCAAGCCGGCGACCTCCGAGAAAAAGTCGTAGACGCAGGGCAACAAGTTGTCTCTAAGATTATTTCCAAACCAACCCGTGTATCAGCCAAGGTACGAACCTTTCTCAAAAAGGTAGGAGATGTACCGATTGTCTCGGCAGAAGTCTTGCGTAGTCCAGTTCAGTCTATCGTCCAACAGGCTATCAATGCGGTGTCCTTGGGTAGTTTTAAGAAAGAGATGAAAGAGAAGCCTTATGATGACATTTACCATTTGTTTTTGATTGTGACACTGGAAGGTGGTAAGAAAGTCTCGGTTGAGAAGAATGCCATCATTACGATTACCTTGGCAAAAGACCGAAAGGGAGAGAGTATGCCTGTCTCTGTACCGTCAGGACTAACCATCAACAAGGCATTGGAGAAGACACAGGAAGCTATGGGTGATTTGTTTGCGACTTACAGTGCCAAGAACAACAACTGTCAGGATTTCATTCTTGCCTTTCTCAAGTCCAATGGTATGGGAAATGAGGAGGTCTATGCGTTTGTCAAACAGGATGTAGGGTCGCTCTTTGGCAAGTCTGATTTCCTGCGTAAGTTTACCAACACCGTTACGGACATTGGGGCAAAGGTAAGTACTCTTATTGAAGGAGAAGGTGTTACAAAATCTCCTGTTAATAAAATGAACGCTTGGATTCAACATGTCAAAGATGTCGCCGCCAAGAAGGGGATTTCCTATCGGGAGGCTCTTCGTTCTGCCGAGACAAAGTCTACCTATAAGAAAGGGTCAAAGAGTGAGACACCTAAGGAAGAGTTGAAACCAAAACGGGTAAGGGGTAAAGTGACTACGGATAAGATGATTGGTAAGGGGGCAGAGCATATGATGCCTGACGGAACTATGATGAAGGGTAAGAAGCACGGCAAGGGAAGCCCTGCGATGGAAAGCAGTCAGCAGATTATCGCACAGGTGGAAGAGGTGAAAGACCTTGCTCCTAAGGTGTTGTCTGAGGAGGTAGTTGTCCGCAAACCTCGTATGCGTAAACCCAAAACAGTGATGTAAGAAAGTTGTGGTATAGTATATGCGAGTAAGCAACAAGGCATACAAGAAGCAACTCAAACTCGCAATCGCAAACGACCAAACCATCGCACAAGCTCGTAAAGGATTAACGACATCTATGCCCGTCCAAAAACAAGTAGACCGTATTACGCTTGACCCATTGGAGAACAGAGCACAGGCATACAATCATCTTGTCTCGGTACTGGGTCCAGGACGGGCAGAGGCATTCCTTGTTGGGCAAACTGACCAAGACATAGCAAAGATAAATATTTATTGGAATGAATTGAAACCAGTCTTAGCAAATAAGATTGGATTGACCAAAGGGTTCTTTAACCGTATTGTTAACAGAATATAAAATATCCCCCTACTCTATAATGCTTGTAAGAAACCTTCGTAAAGCAGGAGATTATGAGAGGGCTATTTTATCCCAAGAGGAGAACCTGCGTATGGCGATTGCGAATGACCGAAATGTCGCACAGGCACGGTCACAATTTTCAAAGGGTATGATACCTGAACTGACACCTCAACAGATGCGTAGCAAAGAGGAGGAACTAACGGATTTGATTGCGATTCAGGCAAAGGCTCAGGAGAACCTGTTGACCCTCTATCCCATTGAGACAGTCCGTAAGTTTATGGAAGGGTTGACCCAAGAAAGTATGACCTACCTCAATGTGTATTGGAATGACCTGAAACCTATCTTAAAAAACAAGACTGGACTCAATAAGACTTTCTTTGACCGTATCTTGAAAAAGCACATTGACGGGATTGTGGACAGTCGTGGTATGTCTGTTGTACCTACCACAGGAACAAAAAGTGTCTCGTTGAACGAACTAGGAGAACTCAATCGTCTTGGATTTAATTGGTTGCTGGGTAGTCCACTGCTTACGGCAGTTCTTGGTAAACTGAGAGGTTTAGCGGAGAGGTCCGCAGCAGGGTCTAAGCCACAACAAGACTTTGACGCCTTACAGGATTTCGTAAAGTTCTTACCTAAAAAGATTACCTTGGACAAAGTCAACAAACTTCCAGAAGGTAGACGAGGGGAATGGATTAACAGGTTGATTAATGTCTTTCAGGGAACAGATAATAAAAAGGAGAATTGGGAAGCACTCAATGTAATGGATGCTAGAGACTTTTTAGCGAATGTAGATAGGCATTACCCAACACTGACACAAGAAAAGAAGGCAGAACTCCAAGAACTCTATAATTTTGTTGGATATGATTAAAAAATATTAGTTTATATAAATGCTGGTAAGGAACTTACAAAAGAAGGGTGACTATCAAAAGTCAATCATCTCCCAAGAGGAGAACCTTCGTTTGGCAATCCAAAATGATAAGAACATAGCGGATGCCCGTAAAAAACAAAAGGCAGGTATTGTCCCCGAGTTTACCCGAAAACAGAACCGTATCTCGGAACAGGTGTTGACCGATGCGTTGGAGATTAAAATCGTAGCCTTGAATAATCTACGGTCTATCTTTACGGAAGAACAAGCAAACAAATTTGTGAACGGAGAGGGTAAGACCAAGGCATTGTCTCAAGAAGACTTGGAGTACCTGAATATTTTTTGGGATGATTTGAAAGAAGGATTTAAGTCCAAGGCAGGATTATCACTCAAGTTCTTCCGAGACATCCTCAAAAAGTCTGCTGCGGGACGACGGGCAAACTATGGCTACTATACGGGACGAACCCGACCTGCGAAATCCTTGGCGATCAATACCACGGATGAACTCAAGACAACCTTTCCCCGTGAGAATTTGTTGAACCAAGCATTGAAGATAGTCGTACGAATAGGTCAAACCATTCCTGAAGCCAAAGCCATTGCTGAGGATTTAAACCTCCTCAAAAAGTATTTTCCAACAAGTGGAGATAGGCAACAAAAGATACCAAGACTTCCTTTTCCAAAGCAACAAGAGTATTACCAGCGTTTCCAACAAGTATTTGACGGATGGGAAACCGACCCAAAAGAATGGGAAAAGGTATTGATGATGAACGACAGGGAGATTGTGGCACAACTACCCAACCTATATCCTGATATGATTGACTTTGAAGAGAGGGTCACCAAACTCTATGAGGACTTGAAAGCAGAGCCTGATGCGGTAATACCCGAAGCAGTCCCAAGACCAAGAGCACCCATAGTGGAAGCAGCGGAAGCAGTTGTTAGACCTTCTGCTTCACTTCCACCTGTGTCTGTCCCTCCTGAATTTTTGCCTGTATTACCAAGTGAACCTGTCCTTACTCGTCCTAAGGTGAAGTCTAAAAAACCAGTCCCCGAACCAGTTCCCGAACCCGAACCAGTCATAGAACCTCTTGAACCAGAACCTGACCTTACAAAACCTCTAAGGCGTGGGTCAGAAGCACAAGATATGCTCCAGTTTTTAGCATCCATTGAAGAACGACCTAAGTTTGTACAGTTCAAGGATGAAGAAATGCCTCCACCTCCACCTCCAATACGGAGACAAAATATAGACATAGAAAAGATTACGGCTAGGGTAGACTTATTAGATCAAGAAGATGAAGCGATAAAACGGGCAAAAGACTTTATCCAACAGAGAGACCAAGCAGCACAAGAGAAGGAACAAGGACTTATGGGAGAAGAAGAGAGCAGGATGAGACAATTTGAAGCAGAAGAGGCAGTACAACTCTTGGAACAATTGGATAGACTCATAGCAGAACGAAAAAAACAACAACAGGAATTAGAGTTAATGGCAGAAGCAGAGGATGAGACAAAAGATTTCCTAATCAAAGTGAAGTGGGCACAGCTCACAGAGAAAGCAAATCGTACAAACGCTGCTATTGTGATACAATCCAAAATCCGTGGCAAGAAGGCAAAAGAAGAATTAGCAAAACTGCTTCAAGAGAAGAAAGACTCAGAACAGTATGAACGGATGATAGTAGCACAGATACAACAACAAGAACAAGATAAGTGGACACTACTGAGGGAAGAGCAAAAAAAAATAGCAGATACGATTTTGATACAGTCTAAGGTCCGTGGCAAAGCAGCCAAGGCGGAACTAGCCCGACTGAGACAAAGGAATGACGACATCAATGCTTTGCTACAAGACATCATAGATACATCTGCGACACAAGGACAAGTCAATGTAGCAGCCAAGAAAGCACAAAAGGTAGCGGAAGACCGTGAGAAGCTTCGTAAGTCCACGGAACTGATTCTTGCTCGTAAGGAGGTAGAAGCAGAGATAAAACGGGTTCAAGAAACCATTGCCAAAATCAAAGCCTTGCCTCCTGTGCCTACAAGTGAAGTAACTCCTTACCCAACTTTGTCTCAGTATGAACCTGTGGAAGTACCCATAGATGAAGGATTGATACAACGAGCATCTGCCCTAAATACACAGGCACAGATAAACACCGTGAGACAAGATATATCCAACATACAGTCTGCTATTCTTTCAGTTCAAACGAAGAGTCGTAGTAAGGCAGCCCAAAAAGAATTAGCACGGTTACGGAGTGAAAAACAAGAGTTAGAAACCAAGTTAGATACATTGTCTCAGTCTTTGACCGAACAAGTCCTTACAGAGGCATCCACGGAACTACAAGCGGAAGAGGCAAAGAGAGTCAAGGCAGCCAAAGCCAAAGAGAAACGAGAGGAGAAGAAGGCAACTCTAAAGAAGTATCAAGAGGAGACCGCAGCTCGTGAGGCACAAGCAGCAGAGGCAGCGAGACAAGAAGCAGAAACCAAGGCAAAAGCCTTAGCTGATTTGTCTCAACGAACCAAAGCCATCAAGGCAGAGCGAGAAGCAAAACAGGCAGCGGAAGAGGCAAAGAAAGCAGAGGATGAATTACGAGCAGCAGAAACCGCATTAGAACAGGATAAGGCACTTGAAGCAGCCATTCTTTTTGTTCAGTCTAAGACCCGTAGTAATAAAGCAAAGAGAGAATTAGCAAAGTTAGATGTACAGAGAAAAGAGTTGATAGATAGGATACGAACCCTGCCTCCTGTGCCTCCTAACCTTGACCTACCTCCTTACCCAACCTTGACTGAATATGAACCTGTGGAGATACGAGTGGATAAGAAGAAGGAGGTGAAAGCCCTTCGTGATGACATACTAGCTTATCGTGAACAACGAAACAACCTTATCGCCAAAATCAAAGGCTTACCTCCTGTACCTACAAGTGATTTGCCTCCTTATCCCATCTTGTCTGAATATGAACCTGTGGAGATTGGGTTTAGCAAACCAGCCAAGAGAAGGGCAGAGATGGCGTTGTCCTCTTTAGAATATGGAGTTTTACAGGAAAGAAAAGAGGAACTTATCAATCGTTTAATGACCCAATGGACCGCATTAGGTCTAGTGAAAAGTGACCCTAGATTGGAAGAGTTTGTAGACAATCATAACATCTTTCTCAAGGAAGAAAATGAATTTGGAGAAAAACCTCTTACAGAGAAAAACATAGATGAGTTTATTTTGAAAACCAAACAAGAAGAAGACCAACTCAAGAAGGACTTGGCTTTGGCAGAGCGTGACGCAGCAAAAAAGATAGACCCAAGAATAGCTGCCATGAAAGCCGTGAGAGATAAAACAAAGGGTAAATCCAAAGAGGAAATACAAAAGTTGCTTAGTGAAGAGCTGGATAGACAAGCAGCAGAAGCCGAGCGTGACGCTGCTATAAGTGCTGCGAAACAACAAGCCCGTGATTTGTTAAAGACCAAAGTCAGTAAGCAAAAGGAAGTCAGTGAACAACGGAAGAAAGAAAAGGCAGAGATGTTAGAGTACAGTAAAAAACTAGACAAGATAGAACAAGAGCGTAAAGCAGCCGAAGCAGCGTTGTTAGAGGCACAGCTTAGCCAACCTGCTGCCGAGTTGGAACAGAGAGCTGCTGCCGAGACACCCAAGCGTGGACGACCCACTGCCCCAAGACCCAAAGGGTTAACAAAGGCACAACGAGAAGCAAGAGATGCCGAACAAAAGGCAAAACTGATACAATTGGAAACAGAAGAAGTACAGACACAAGCAGAAGCAGATGTAGCACAGATGCGTATAGATGCTGCTCGGGAGAAGCGTCTTGAGGACGGTAGAACAGAAATGAAGCGTTTGATAGCCGAAAAAGCAAAGCGTTTGGCAGACAACAAGGCAGAAATGAAGCGTTTGGCTAGTGAGAAAACAGAAAAGACCAAAGCCCTAAAAGAGGCAAAGGATGTTTTAGCCAGAAAGGACCTTAGAACTATGTTTGGACAAAGGACAGAGGTAGAGATAGCTTCCTTCCGTGCGGACTCGTATCGGTTGGATGATGAAATAGCAGCAGATGAAGCTAGAATGGAGAAACTCAAACAACAGATGGATGAAAAAAATAAGGCAGACCAAGATAGAATGGAAGCCCTCAAACGCCAATTGATAGAAGATGCGGCAGAACAAAAAAAGAGAGTAAAAGAGATAAGAGCAGAACTAGAGCGACGAACAGAACGAAACAGACGACGAACCGCAAGTCAAGAGACCCTTCGTAAGGCACTCATAGGACAAGCTGAGAGAACCGAAGATACTATACGGCGTAGAGGCATCAGTGCGGAACTAGAACGACGGGCAAACCGAGACAAACGACGGTCTTTGTCTCAAGAACTAACCCTACAAGCTTTGTCAGGACAACAGAAACGAGACGCAGAAGAGAAGGCACTCAAAGCAGAACAGGATGCTCTAGCCAAGGTACAGCGTGATGCGGAGAAGGCTTCCAAAGCCAAGAAGACTGAGTCCACACCGTCCCCATTAGCCTTTGTTGGAAAAGCATTTAGTGCTGTCAAACAAGCCTCTAAACAAGTTGGTAAAAATCTTAGAGGAAGAACAGGAGAAAGAGCATTTGACATACAAGAACAATCAAGAGCAGCCGAAGCACCCGCAACAGGGTTTGAGGTCGCCCTAGCCACAGCATCATCCCGAGCCAAAGCCGAACAAAATAGATTAGAGCGAGAAGCAAGAGAAAGACTCGCACGGTCTAAGTCACCTAGTGCTTTACTGAGTAAGGAAGCAGCAGACGAACTGAAACGGCGTGGAGAGGTGTCCCAAGTGACCCAAGCAAAACCAAGACCTGAACTATCTTTTGAACAGAAGAGAAAGGCAGTAATAGAAATCAAGGACACCTTAGATGAAATCCAACAAGGTGTTCGTTATCCTCAATCATTGAATAAGACACTCTATGCTATATTACAAGACCCTACCCAAGCACGAGATGCTTTTAGGAGACTTAGACTAACCCCCGAAGAACAATCCATGTTTGACATTACAGAGAGTGATGTGATACCTAAGAAAGGACGAGGTATCTCCTTGAAACCTAAATCCTTTGTAGAGTTTGGTAGATTTAAATTGAATGAGAATATGTTAGAGGAAGGTACACTCCAAGTCAAGACACAGAACGGTTCACCTGTCCCTACTTTTAGTAAAAAGATTGCTATCAGTGACACTCTACAGTCTATCATCCTAGACTTGATTGAGACACAGAAGTTACGAGGTGTCTCGGATTTGGATGACGAGGAACGCCGTCTGTTGGAAACCCTACTCATCAAAGCAGGATTAGCACAGGGTCTTGGTATTAAGAAAGTACACCAGTCAGACGAAGACGCAAAGAAGGTTCAACGCTTTGACTTGGTCAAAGGTATCTATGAAGCAGGGAACAACTCCATAGAAGTCATCCATGAACTCCGTTCTCTCATTCTCTATTTCATTAAAACAAAACGACTCAATCGTAAACAGGGGATTGAGGCACTTCAAGAGTTACAGTAAGACCAATATCTTTTCCCACAGTAGATTGTATTCTTT
>Ga0181346_1000361_pt1 | contig 19727 bp, 22 predicted proteins | sample Su13VDMM15DN_FD_130100 | JGI IMG/M metagenome (GOLD analysis project Ga0181346, IMG submission 130100) | Freshwater viral communities from Lake Michigan, USA - Su13.VD.MM15.D.N | ecosystem: Environmental > Aquatic > Freshwater > Lake | place: USA: Michigan | collected 2013-07-15 | reverse complement strand
CGAGCAATCGCTGGACGGTCGACGAGGAACAACTCCTTCAAGTGAGCGTGTTGCATCTCACAAGCCATCTCTACGATGGTGCGGAAGACGGCCTGTTCCATACGACGGGGAGCGGAAACGGTGTTGATACGATTGATAGACATTGTATTGTATATACTATTTACTTTTAAACCAAGATTTTAAAAAATTTTTTCATTTTTTTTCATATACAATCGATTTTCTCAAAATCCTGCAACTCCTGCAACTTTTTCGCATTTTCCCCCAAGTTTTTTATAAAAAAAAAGTTCAGAAAATTTTCAGCAAAAAGTTGGGGGATTTTGCAAAAAAGTTGCAGGAGTTGCAGCCCTCAATCTTCACTATCTATGTGTTTATATATACATTTAAAAGATACTTGGTGTGGCGAGAACTTTCATCTTGTGCTCGTAGAGCTGACCGCCTTTCTTGAACGCAGCGGGAACGTGCTTCATCTTTCGACCCTTGTCCGACTCTGACTTCTTGCGACGTCCACCGCGCTTCTTTTGCACAGGGGCGGAGGCGGCGGCCTTCACCTCTTCTACGCTAAGACCAGCCTTCTGAGCCTGTTCAGGGAACTTCTTCAGGGCGGCGATAAGGTCTTTCGCGCTATTCATTGCTTTCACAGGCAATCCCTGGGCAACGGGTGGGACAAGACCACCGTCTGCTCGCAGATGGAATTCGCCGTGGTTAACTAGACCACCGTGCTTGTATTGAGAGTTGAGGTAGTTGGCAACAGGTGTGCCGATAATGGGCACTTTACCAAGCACCCAAGAAGTGCCGGCCTTAGCGGCCGTCTTAGCAACGTCTTTTACAAAGTTACTTACTTTAGCTCCCATCGTTTTTACTTTCTAGCTAGAAAATAAAAAAATTAAAAAATACTAAGTCCCTTTGACGCATACGGGTTCTTCAGGCGGTTCATCTGCTCTTCAATCGCCTTTGCTTCTGCGATGCGCTTCTGTGCTTTAAATACGTATTTCTGAACCTTCTCGTCGTCTTCTGAATCAGACTCTTCCTCTGAACTCCAATCCGACGTCTCTTCTGTCGTATAACCCCTCGGCTTACGAACAGGCTTTTTCGCTTGCGCTCGACCCGAAGGGTTCTTAGGCTTGCATGCAGGCTTTTTCGCTTGCGCTCGACCCGAAGGGTTCTTAGGCTTTGGCTCATCGTCCTCAGAGTAAGCATTCTGTCTAGTAAGCTTTAGGTTAGGCAGGTTACGGGGAACCGCACTTTTGGGGTGAGCAAGCAGTCCAGATGGTTCTTCATCAGAGTCGCTATCCTCTTCGGAGTGAGGCGGTGCCATAGGAGTAGTTGGAACCTCTTTCGGCTTTCTAGTATACTTGCGCTTTGGGGCGACGGGAAGAGCAACATACCCTTCAGGGATAGTCTCAGGCACCTTATCCAGAATACCCTTACGCTCTCTTGCCTTCTGCTTATTTAGAGCGATGAGCTTTTCGAGGTTGGCCTTTTGACGCTCGGTCAACGGCTTCTTCTCTCGAGCACGAACGGCGCGGTCAACCGTAGTAGGCGGAATACCAATCGGAGGAACTTCCTCTTTCTTAACCAAAACGACTTCTCCAGACATTGTTTTACTATTTGTCAAGACAAGAATTTTATTTATTTTTTTCATTCGAGTTCAATCCCATCGGCGCCAGGTTTAAATAGAACTTTTTGACGGTGTTGTCCGGTTAAAAAGTCCTTGAGCTGCTGCATGGAGGCCTTGGAGTAGTTTCTCATTCCCGCTAAGCGAGCAGCCTCACGTGATAAATCTTTACTGAGGTCGGGAACGGGGAGAGGTAAGATAATATTACGGCACAGCCAGATACCGTTCGCCCTTCCTTTCTGGAAGCCTGTTTTGTATTCAATAGATTGTTTCTGTTGTTTGGTGAGCATTTATTACTGTATCAAGATAATTTTTTCTTGCTTAATGATAAATGAGTGAGCTCACCAAAGTATTAGCCCCCTTTGACAATCAGAAAGATAGCGCAGATTCCAAGTCTCCTCTTCCCCTCAAGCCTTGTAATATGATTCTCTGTGGAGGTAAGGGTAAGGGGAAGACCACCCTCCTTCTTAACCTTATTACACGTAAGGAGTCTCCTTGGTATAAGCACTTCCATCTTATCTTCCTTATCTCTCCAACTGCCCGACGTGATGATAAGCTAAAGGAACTGTTGGAAGACATCGAAGACCAGTATTACGACACCTTAGACAACGAGGTGCTTACAGAGATATGTGACCGAATCGATAACTTTCCGTGGAAAAAGAAGAAGAAGAAACCAAGCTTCCTTATCATCTATGACGACTGCATTCATATGCTCAAAGGTAAGCGTTCCTCTAAGATTAACGAGCTCGCCACACAGAACCGCCATCGTAACATTACGAACGTCTACCTCTTACAGAAGTGGAACTCTTTCCTTCCTACTCTAGTAAGAAGCAACGCAGACTGCATCGCGTTCTGGCAGACGGGTAATAAGAAGGAGTTAGACTCTTTCCTGGAGGAGCAGAACGACGATGAGGAGAAGCTAATGTCGCTGTATAAGTTCGCCACGGAAGAGCCTTACAGCTTCTTCTTTATCAACCAGTATCACGGTAAGCCTAGGTATTATAAACGGTTTGATGAAATCGAATGGCGACCGAAAAGCAGTGATAAAAAATAAAATCTCGAGTAAGGATAAAGATGATATTTGAACAACGCGAAGTCTTTCAGCCTCACGCTCACCCGAGCCTAAACACCTTTTACGACGATTTGTTAATGAAGAAAGGCGGTCGCCGTAAGAAATCAAAACGTGCTTCCAGAGCTACCCAACACCTCCATAACGTGATTAAGATTAATATCGGCAAGCAGTTAGAGGAAGAGGTTAAGCGCGCCAAGCAGGGTCAGAACTCCTCCTTCTCTAGCTTTCGTCTAGCTCCTCCAAGTCTCAGTTTCGCCGCCCCTCCCTCTGTGATGCGTAACGAGTCTTATGCCGTCCCTAATAACCTAAGCACAAACACTCTAGCCCCGTTGCGCGCGGCGGGAAGTGTCCCTGAATATCAAGCCCCTCGTCCTCAGAACCAAAACGACTCTCCTACTAACCCAGCAGGAATCGTTCCCACTCCAGCCCGCTCAACGTTCGCTCCTCGGTATGGTGTGGCAGCATCTCCCCTCGTCAGTATCCCAGAACACGTCGAGGAGAAGTATCTGACTCAGGGCATGCAAAAGCCTACTGGTAGAGATAATTACGTTCCACCGAAAGGCGCCCAAGAAACTCCTGCTCCAAGCGGGTTCTTTCCTCTCCAGGGACAACAGCCCAAGGATAGACTAAAGGAGTTTGCTCAACAGAAGAAGGGTGATTCTCTCGCTCCCCCGTCAGAGGAGGAGATGGCGGCTGCCCGTTCAGCGGTAGGTTCATTCTTCCCGAAGAGAGCAGAACCAGGTTCGGGTGGTGGCTACCGCTTCATTGAACCTCCTATAATGGGAATCGCTGAAGTAGAGGAGATGAAAAGAGGTGGAATTCGTCGTAAAAGTATTTTCTAATGTATAGATAAGATGCCTATTCCCCCCAATTTCACCGCTGGAGGACTTCTCCTCACTCTCGTAAAAATTAAGGAGCAACCACACCGCTGGCTCTATCACTATGTTGACGACTTTGGTCAGCCTCACATCAAAACGGTGATGAAGGAGAAAAATTATTTTATTTCTTGCTTAAAGAATAAAAATGTCCCTTCTTGACCAAATCAAGTTGCCTCCTCTACCTCCCGTTGTAGGTGTGAAGGCTGACGTTCCGCTCGACGACGCACCACTCGATGGCAAGCGCTTCATCATCGTTCTCTCCCGTGAGATGGCAGAGGAGGATAAGCAAACCTTCCGTCAGCACGGCAAGGTGCTTGAATGGAGTCCTAAGCTATTAAACATCTCTTTTGAACAGCTCGAGTTCGACTACCTCCTGATGGATGTCCGCACCAAGGAGGCTCGTCTGACTCTGAACCGCCAGGACTTGAGTAAGTATCACAAGGTGTCCTATGTCTGGTGGGTGCAGAAGGGAGTAGACGACTTTCTGCTACAACTCGAGACGGTAGAGATTTCGAGTATCCCTCAGCACGCCATCAACCGCAGAGATTTTGAGGGTATGCTACTCAACCAGAAGATTCCTGCCCCAAGTCTAGTAAAGTCTTTTTTACGGTTACTAAAGAGTTGTGTCAGTGGCTCGTAGGCCAACTCTGGGAAAGAGCGAAATCTGCCTTCCAATCATATATTTATTCTAAGCTGTGTGCAATTCCTTAAAAAATTTCTTTTCTCTAGTAAGAGTAAAGAATGCCACTCGTCCAGTTCTATATCACGCCTTCCACAAACGGAACCTACTTCCAAGTCCCGATTCAGGGAAAGTGTTGCATCCGTGTGCTCGCCGTGCAATATCACGATACCGCTAACCAAAACACCAACCGCCTGATTCAAGTTCAGTCCGACGGTCTCTACTTCCCCTACTCGCCCATGCGCTACATCTCTCTTCTTACCCATCCGGTAGGTTCAATTAACTACGACAACTCAAAGATTGACTACCATATCCGTAACTGTGTGTTGAACGGTCAACTGATGCTCAACGTGGTAGACTTGGCTACAGGAGCGACTCCCACCGGTTTTACTCAGTGCCTGCTGACACTAGAGGTAGAGCACATCAATGAGGAGTTCCATACAACAATGTTGCAAAAATAAAATAATCTTGATTGATAGTAAAATGTTCGCCAAGCATCCGTTTAAGATGGGACGCCAAGGTGTCACTCATATCCCTCCGAAAGAACAGATTTTCTTAAACCAACCAGAACCTCCCGTAGTAGATAAACAACAACTCGAGCCGATACGTATTGTAAAAAAGCCGGAAGAACGAAAGAGAAGTAAATACCAAAGGGGCTAAATTTTAAAAAAAAAATTTTCTTATCTTTGTGAATAAGAAAAGATGTCTCTCCATTCGCTCGGTTCCGATACTAAATACATTCTGCCCGCTTCGCAAGACGCCGTTCCTGAGGCCTGGCACTCCAACCGTATGGCTAAGCCGGTTGCCTGCTCTCTGCAGACGGTGAACGTCCCATCCCTGTCAGGCACTCAGTCTGCTGGTGGCTCGTCCATCATCCAGATTCCTTGCGGTTCGTCAGCGGGTATCATGCAGAACCCCTATGTTCGCTTCACCGTGCAGTTTACCTCGGCTGCTGGTGTGGCCAACTCTTCCTTCTACTTCAAGGGTGCTGTTCGCGCTGCCTCTGCTTGTCTGTCGCGTCTGACCACCTACGTCAACTCCGTTCAGGTAGACAACATCCAGAACGCTTGGGCAACTTACGACCAGATTCTCGCCCACTCCTCGTCCAACGACTGGCTGACCCACGACGGCACTCTGATGTTGGGTTCTGGCGTGCAATACTATCAGCCGGCTGCTGGTGCTACTTCTTCTCAGTCCTACACCTTCTGCCTCCCGCTGTTGGGTATGTTGGGCTCGCAACAGGCATTTCCGCTGTATTTGGTCAACGGAACCTTGCAGTTGCAACTTGATTGGCAGCCATCTGTCAACAATATGTACACTGCTGGAACAAATGACCCGGTATGGACTGGTGTCAACTTCTCTAACGTTCAGCTTGTCTACGATAAGATTCAGCCTGAAGCTAGCTTCGTGGATAAGATTCGCTCTGACATGGTATCCGGCAATCACAAGTTTGTCTTTGGCTACACCAACCTTGCCAGCGTTACCCTGCCCATCACCGCGGCCGGTCAGTACACCCTCAACTACGGTGTCAACGCCTCGTCGCTCCGTGGTGTCCTGGCTGCTCAATACAATACGGCCAATCTGGCGTCGAGCGGCGATGCTCCTGCCTTCCACAACAATATGACTCAGTTCCAAGTCTCGTTAGATGGTCGTCTCATCTCCTCAGTCGTGCTGGATGCCACCGTCAACCCGGCCTTGGTGTTTGCTGAGTTGCAAAAGTGCCTGGGTCGCGTGTTTGACGCTTCGATTACTGACCCGATTGTCAACACGGCTACCGCCGCCCAGGCCTCGGCGAACGGTAATGCCTCGGGTGGTGATTACCTGACTCGTTACTTTGCTGTGGGTGCTTCCGCTCAGCGTTGCAACGAGGGTTTGGCGTTCTCGGGCTCACCGTGCTCGATTCTGTCCGTCCAGACTTCTCTGTCGGCTACCCTGAACAACTTGGCCTACGCGAACTCGACAATGTTTATCATTATGATTGCTGACTTCCAGCTTCTGGTTGATGCCTCGGGTAGCATTGAGATTGTTCGTTAAAATTAAAAAATATCTTCTTACTATAAAGTAAAAAGATGTATCGTAACCTATTCAAAAGCCTTCCTCTCCCTATTCCATTTGGGCCTCCCCACTTTGCTAACGGAGGGAAAGTTATCGCTCTCCCACACAGCGACCTCAATCGCCTCCAACCAATGCCTTCACTGCATACGCACAAACTTTACGCAAATGGTGGTGAGGTAGAGGAAGAGGAGGAGGATATCGAATTCCCATTCCCCGAACTCAAGGAGGAAGAGGCTGGAAAGAAGAAGAAGAAAAAGAAGAAGACTGTGTTTGATGCTGTTCAAGCAAAGAAGGATTTGAAGAAACTAGAAGGAATGTTAGAGAGTGCTTATAAGGAATTGGAGAAAAAACCAAAGTCAAAGTCTCGTATGGAAAAGGTAAAGAATATCCTTGAGCTGATTGACCATATTTCTGCAATGTTAAAGAAGGAAGAGCAACGCGCAGATGTCGACCGTTTCCATGCACTAGACGATGTATACCACCGTTTGAATAAGCTACGCATTACCCTAAATAAAGAAGTCAATCAGGACGAGGTTCGTAAGGCAGTTGCTGAAGGTCGAAATATCAGAAAGCTTATTGATAAGATTGAGGATAAGCTCACGGAGAAAGAGGAGCGTGAGATTGAATCGGCGGCGGAGAAGGCTGTGTATCGAGAGCCTGAGAAAAAGTATTCGCATATTACTTACCAGAAGAAGCGTGGTGGAATGGTGGCAAACCCTCTGCCGGCGAGTGATGTTGACCGTCTGATTCCTATGCGCAAAAAGGGAGGGTTGAGAGTATAAGTAAAATCTTTTCTCATATAAGAGTAAAGATGCCATATCATATTTCTGCATTACCTCGTGGAGGCTACAAAGTCTTCCACGGACGACACGCGTTTAGCAAGAACCCTCTTCCGTTGGAGAGGGCGAAGAAACAACGGACTGCTCTTGTTCTGTCGGAGTTACGGAAAGAGGGTCGTATACCGTCCCGACCTTCTCCCTCTTGACGATGGGTGGAAGAGTAATCTTTTTCCGTTCATACTTTCTCTTTGGGTGATATTCAGGATACTCTACCGCCCAACAGAGGTTAGTGAGATTGATGAACTCGCCCATCTCTTCCTGGCGACGCGCCTTACGACGCTCATAAGTGGTTTTCCGATATTCCTTTACCTTTTCTGGATGCGATGCCAGCCATTTGCATGTAGCCCTCTTCTGTGCTTCAGTATAACTAGTGCGAATAATAATCACCTGGGGTGTTGACATTCTATTGTATATATGTTTACCTTTAAGCAAGATTTTATTTTAAAAAAAAAATTCATCGCATATATAGTTGATTCAAATGAAATCCTGCAACTCCTGCAACTTTTTCTCAAAATCCCCCAAGTTTTTCATCAAAAAAAAGTTCAAAAAATTTTCATCAAAAAGTTGGGGGAAAATGCAAAAAAGTTGCAGGAGTTGCAGGATTTTCCAAAATCGATTGTATATGAAAAAATGAAAAATTTTTTTTTAAAATCTTGACTTAAAAGTAAATATATATACAAACTACAATGATTCAGGCATCTGGAAATTACACTTCTACGAACAAGGAGATTCCTCACGTGACTCCGACCGTTGATGACTTGAAGGCGGGCAAGTATGTCTTTGAGTATCTGCATCAGGTTCAGTGCACTCGTTTCTATGCGGACTTTGACTTGAAGGTTGAGGTGTCTGATTCGGTGTTTGATGCCCTGCGTGCTCACGCCAACCTGTCCTTTCGCAACTTGTGCAATCGGAAGAAGGGCTACGTCTACACGGACGGCTCCTACCGCATTCAGGACAAGAAGAAGCTATCGTTCCACATCATCAACCGAGACATCCAGATTCACAAGCCTAGCTTCACCTGGAAGTCCCCGTATGGCGAGATGATGAAGAAGGAGTTGCTTGAAGCATTCGTGGACGAGATGACGGTGGATGGAACTCGTGTCCAGCCCTACTCACTGTTTGCATCTGGTCTCGACGATGAGGTATACGGCAACAAGGTATGCTTCCGTCTCCCCTACGGAACCCTTACCGGACAGGTTGACCCGCGTAACGATAAGCCTTACCCACATACCCCGATGATTGATACGGGAGACATCTCTGACTACTTTGTTAGCATCGCGTCTGGTGAAAAGCATCCGATGGTGATTGGTATGGCGCTTGCCTACTCGATGGAACAGAACAAGAAGAAGGAGATAAAGGAGGAGAAGGAGATGAAGCGAGAGATGCAGGGAGACGGTGATGATGAACCCATCAGCGATGAGCGTAAGGAGAAGATGATTGAGTTGCTAGCAATGGTCAAGAAGGAACGCTTCTGTGGCTACGGTGAATGGCGCAAACTGTTGTGTCTCATCAAAGGTAATGAACTCCCTCGCCAGCTCTTCCTAGAGATATCAGAAGAGTCTGGCTACAAGAACTACTCTGAGGAGTCATGTCTAGAGGAATGGTTCAAGCTACCAAAGGAGAGAACGTGTGGCTTCCCTACCATCCACAAGTGGCTCGACGAGGATGGTGTGAACTGGAGAACGACTACCGCCAAGGAGGGTATGATTCCTGACCTCCTACGTTCCTACCACGACTGTGGAGAGTTGACGGACAAGGCTGTAGCGGATATCTTCTACAAGTATTACAACACCTCCCTCTACTTTACTCCTTGTGGTTGGTTGCACTACAACGAGAAGCGTGGGTGGGAGGTTGGTGACTCGACCAGCATCATCCACCCCTTGATGAAGTTTGTCGGTGACTCTCTCATCGAGTATATCAAGTTGATGAAGCCTCGACCGGACGAGGAGGATAAGGACTTTAAGAAGCGTAAGCTGATGCTACAGAAGCAGGGCAACCGTATGTGCACTCAGGCTGTTTGCGCGGCCATCATCAAGACAGCGCAGACACTGTTCAAGAACGACAACATCCTAGAAGAGTTTGACGCTAAGCCTTACTGGTTCTGCTTCTCAGACTTCAAGGCGATTGATATGAGAACGGGAGAAGTGGTAGCTATCAAGAAGGAGGACAAAATCATTACTACATGCGGATACCCCCTCCCTGTTAGAGATGACTTGATGATTGCTGATGCTAAAGCGTTTATCGAGACGCTGGTGGAGCCGGAGCACTACGACTCGTATATGTCGATGCTGTCGTGCAACTTTTACGGTGACCCGAACAAGAACCAGAAGGTGTTCATCCATACCGGTAGTGGTGGTAACGGTAAGTCTCTCGTAGGCTTGCTCCTCCAGAAGACGCTTTCTAACTACGCTGGTGTCTTACCCATCGACCAGCTTACCAAGGACTCCAAGGGACGTGATGATGCTAACAGCTCCCTGGCCGCGATGCGTGGTAAGCGTTATGCTCAGTTCAACGAGCCGGAAGACTGCAAGGAGACCAAGCTGAAGATTGCTCGAGTCAAGGAGTTATCGGGTGAGGATAAGGTTATGGTTCGACACTTGCACAAGGATGCCTTTGCGATGACCATCTCCTTTACGATGAATATCTTCTGTAACGAGAAGCCTAAGATGAGCAAGTCCGATGGAGGTATCGAACGTCGTCTGGCTGTCTTCCCGTATGTCTACAGCTTTGTTGATGAGCCGGATGAAGAGGACGCTTACCAGAAGCAGAAGGATGACTCGCTCGGTGAGAAGATGAAGTATGATGTAGCCTTCCGTCACGGCTTCCTCTACCTATGCCTTGACCACTGGCGTAAGACCAAGGGTGTGTTCATCTGTGGTAACAATGTCAAGGAGGCGAACAAGGAGTATATGCTCGAGAACAATCCTCTCTCGGAGTGGTTCACTTCCCGGTATGAGGCGAGTGATAAGTATATCTTTTCAAAGGACATGCACAAGGAGTATGTGGCAACTACGAACAATGAGTTGTCGGTAATTTCTTTCAACCGCTTCCTTAAGCAGTTGGGTGTAAAGGTTGTAACAGATAAGGCACAGGGAACAAAGGTGTTTGTTCAGAAAAAATAAAAAAATATTTTCTTGGTTCATATACAGAATAGTTTATGAACTTTCAACACGACTTGAAGTTTGGTCAGCAATGGGAGAAGCGTCTTGCCCACGACCTGAATCTCTCTGATGCTACCGTAGAGTATGCTCCTCAGAAGCGCTTCTATGATTACGACGTAAAGATAAACGGAACCTCCTATGAGGTGAAGGCTGACCGTAGAGCGGCTACCACAGGGAACCTCTGTATCGAGTATCGGTGTGGAGGGAACCCTAGTGGTATCAACAAGACAAAGGCTGATGCATACGCTTACTATATCATTGGTGATGTAGTAGAGTTGTATCTCATTCCTGTCGCTGATATCAAACAGTTCATCGCTACGAACAACTGTCATGCGGTGAGAGGTGGTGATGGTGGACGAGCAGAGATGTATATCACCCCCTTGCGACATTTTGAAAAATATAAAATTATCTTGGATAGTTTATAAAATGATTACACCTCAAGACTGGGAGTCCGTCATCTTTGACCGTAACGCCATCAGCTTCCCTATAGCAGTCAGCCAAGTCTCTAGCCACGAGACACAGATGGACTGCTCTGTGATACTCTGGAAGAAGGAAGGCTTTCCTCGTATAGTCAAGTATAGCTATAGGGAGGAGCTCATCACTGTACAGGTGTTGCACGGTGAGGCTCCCTACCCAGAGTATAGCTTCCCCTTCCGACAAGGAGAAGACTTTGGGAGATTGATACAACTCCTACTCACCAATGAGCTGCAACGTAATCTAGAATAGGTATAAACCCCTATAGAAGTGTGAAATGTATCTATCATAAACCAAATAAGAGCATAAAATGTCTATATTGAAGGTTTAAACCGCTAGAGGAGTATATATAAAAAATTTTTTATTGATATATCTAGGCCTATTTTAATGCTTTTCAGCTTGGTTTACGTGTTATTCTGGTTTATATCTAGTATAATTTGCTATACTAGATGGTTTATACATCTTACTTTACCTGACACTCATAAAATTTTCTCTACCTATAGTAAATGCCATACCACATTCAGCCATACACCCTTTCCAAAGCTCGTAAGCTAGGCGTTGAAGTCAAACCCTCACACTCTGCTAACAAGAAGCTTGACGTCTTTAAGGACGGGAAGCTAGTAGCCTCTATAGGAGACGTAGCCTATGGAGACTATCCTACCTTTCTCAAAGAGAAGGGGAAGGTGTTTGCAGAGGAGAGACGTAAGGCCTACCGCCTCCGTCACGCAGGGGATAACCGCCTCGCAGGATTTTACGCAAAAAATCTTCTTTGGTAATAGTAAATGTTCTACTACAACGACCAAGGAAAGAAGATACGAATACTCAATACCAAACCACGCAACCTCTCTGGTGGAGGAATGATTAAGCCGGTAAGAGGACACCCTGTGAATCACAAGGATGATACCATCAACAGTGTACTAGAGTATGGTAACCTCGTCGTACCCGTCCCTGTAATGAAGAGCGGGGTGATGGATGAGTACAAAGGCCCTATCACAGGCCCGGTGCAAAAGGATAAATCACGATTAGCAAAGACTATCGTGATGCCGGATGAACTCGTCGTTCACCGTAAACACGCGGCAAAGGTAGAAGCCTTCCTACGACGCAAAGGTATTACACTGCCCCTGGGAGGGAAATGAGCCTAGTCAACTTATTCATACGCTCCTCAGTTTGCTTCTGATACGCAGCAAACTGGTCATTGAGGTTATTGAGCGCCTCTGACATTGCTACTGCGTGCTTCTCCAAGAGTTCATTACGCTCGGTGAGAAGTTGGATTTGCTTTTGTTGCTTATTAATTATTCGCTGTTGCTCATTAATCATTCGCTGTTGCTCTTGAACAGCTCCAACCAGATGTACAATGTAGTCGTTGTACGACATACCCAATCGTGAGCCATCATCTTCCTCTGTTTTCACGTTCTCGTTACACCATGTACTAACACAGTGGGAATTACTCTCCTGAACTTCTTGTGCTATGAAACCAATATGACGCTTCTCCTTTACTTCTTGTGGGACGGGATTGGCTAACTCGTAATACTTGCGACGGTAATGCTTCGGTTTGAGAGCCATAACACGGGATAGTGATTTATCCGTTTTCAAGTCTTGAATGTCTTCTTTTTCTCTCTCATCTGAAACGTTCTGCCATCCTGCGGCGTTCGTATAGGCACATTGAACTCCGTTAAAATTAACAAAAGTATTTCCGGCAGATATTGACAGAGGTAACCACGCAACACCTGGTGCTAAGGAAGTAATATAACCTGTATTAGCTTGATTTCCTAAATATAAACCTGCTGTATTCTGATTTTGCGCATCCTCTGAAATCAAAATACCATTAGCATTTACAGGCCAAGCTCCTGTATTTGAAACGTTTCCTGTGACTACTCCTCCCATTACACCTACAAGCGTTTGTCCGACTTGACTACCCAATGAAATCTGTCCAGTTGTGCGAATGCGCATACGTGTATTTGCTACAGAGACGGAGGTGGAAGCATCATTAGAACCATTATTAACATTAACACAAAAATGTAAATCTGCCGATGACCAACTACTCAAAGCATTTGCTATAATCGCACACCGATATGCTGAACCTCCAGAGCTCGTTGGGTCAAACGGCGTTCCTAGATATAAAGTAGCATTTGACCCTTCGTTTCCAGAAGCGATAGCCAATGATGCTCCTTGTCCAGCACGAGATATTAATCCAGTCGTGAATTGGTACGGATTGTAGTTAGCGATAGAAACAAACCCGTTCTCTTTCACCCGCATTCGAATATTCTCGGCTGTTCTGTTCGAGGTTGCCCCATCATACGTATCAAACATTATCTCGGCTGCTCGTAACCGAATACGGTCAGGACCTGAACCATTTGAATTGTCGTTACCCTTAAACAACAGTAGTTCAGTGTTTTCAGCACCTGAGTAGTTCCGATTTTCAATGACACAGTTATCATATGCTACATCACCAGCCGTTCCACCCATAAAGATGGTCGATTGAGCATTGCCTTCTGTTCCTACGTAGAGTTCATTGCGAATACGTCCTGTTCCATTCACATCTAATCGATAAGATGGTGTGGTAGTTCCAATTCCCAACCGAGCAGAGCTATCCACAAAAAGAGCTGTGGTAGGGGTGACACCATTTGCGTTACCCGTACGAACCCATAGACCACTGAATACGTTCATCTTCATCCCATCCCAGGCTCCCTGACCATCGAGGTTCAACCCATTGTTATAGATGCTATGATTCCAGTCCTGAATCGCATCAGAAAAGATAAGACGGTTGCGATAGAGACAGGTGTTTCCATAAGTCACAAGGAGTGTATTACCTTCATAATTAGAGATAGGCGACACGACTGGGCCAACCCGTAGACCAGCACCGTTCAGAGTCATCATACTCGTTGTACCATCATACCATCTATGAGTCGCAGTCGATGGCGTTCCATACCATAGCGTTCCACCATTAATCCCAAGAGCATAGGGACACGCGCCAGCATTACCAGGCCACAATACCAAGCGAGTTCCGTCGCCTCCATTTATCCCATTGGCTGGAGCTCCGACCGTTCCATTATGGAACTTGCCTTTACCAAACACATCTAATTGAACATCTGGAGCGGTGTTTCCAATACCTACATATCCTTCATCTGTTATTCGCATCTGTTCAGCGAAGCCACCCCCATCATCTGTGTAGAAACGAAGGTCGGTTGCGTCATTCGAGTCCAGATACGACCTGATGTAGGACGATACATTGGCTGCATTGTTCTTACCAAACATGAAGCGAAGGCTCACATACTGTCCAGAACTAAAGGTTGCGTTTTGAAGCGTCAGGAATTGCGTGCTTCCATCGTGGTAGATATTAAAGACCCCAAGAACGTCTGATGTTCCAATACCAACAGAGCCTCCGAGTGGGTTGATAAGTAAGGATGTTCCGTGGTCAAGACCCGAATAATAATCGCTACTCTGAATGGTCGCACATGCTCCTTGACCAGCTGTATAATAAGAACCCATGTAGAGACGCTGACTGTTCGAAGATGCTACGATATTATAGCTTGGAAGAGGATTGGTTGCTCTATCCGCATATGGATTAGCGATAGAGTTTGTTAATATACCCGTCATGGTATCACCTGTTTTCAACACTCGAAGAGCATCCTGTGTATTCACATAGGAGGTGGAAGCCTTTGAGTCTATCTGCGTCTGAATCGCAGAGGACACTCCTGAGAGATATCCCAGCTCTGTAGTCGTTACACTAGAAGCCTGGACAACGGCTGAACCTGATAACTGTAACACACGCGAGGGAGTTAGACTCGATAAAACGATAGGTAATGAACTACTAAAGGTGTTTGTTCCTGTGAAGGTTTGATTCGCAGCTAGAGAGGCTTTTAGAGCCAGACCACTATCAACATACGTCTTGTTCGTATAATCATCTCCTGTCGAAGGCGTTGCTGAGGACTGTACCTTGTACGAGCCAATGATGATATTCTGGTTGGCGTTTGACCCCGACAAGTTCAGTTTACTATTCAACTGCGTCTGAATATCACTCCCCACGTTATCTAAATAGTCCAGCTTAGACGCATCCGTTCCTGATGCGACGAGTTGCTTCTTATCATTAAGGATAGGGACTTTGGATGCCGTCAGCAGAGGTAGTGTCACCTTCTCCAGTTCCACACCCACCTCGTATCGCTCCAGACCAAACCACTTCAGGGTAGCACCTCCACCCGCTGTGAACAGGGCGAGGATGACATAGGGATAGGATGCCGTAAAGGTCTGATTCATTACTCGAAAGATGGTCGAGTTGGCGTTAAAGTACTCGCTTACAATCGATGCGTTAAACGTTGTACCATTACTCGACTGATACATAACCACATTCGTGTCCGATGTATCTGAGCCTAGAACATTGATGTACACTCGATAGCGCTGTCCTACAGTAAGCGCTGCTCCCAGAATCACAGTTCCCATATCTTGTGATGAAGTGGATTGGTAGACACCAAGGGAATTCGTAATCGTTCCAAAGTATTGACCCACTGTCACCGACGCATCATTTACGGCTTGTTTATAGTTTGGTCCTACCTCTACCACCGTTCCGATGTTGGCCACTTTAGTCGCTGGTACAACGAGGTTGTCCGCTGTCAGTTGGGCAGTGTAGGTAACGTCTCCAATCACAGTCTGTGGGGTCGTGGTCACTTTATCCAGAAAGGAACCGGCTATCGACACGACAAGATTAGAGATTGTTGAATCGAGAAGCTGCTTGTTGACTACTTCTGGGTTAGTGGTTGCGATATGCGTCGTCTTGATGATTTGAGAGTTTGCATCAATCGTTTTGTTAGCGCCTGTGTAAGGTACGAATTGGTCTGGATTAAATAGAACTCCGTCTACGTAGAGAGCGTCCGTGCTCAAGGATTGTGTTCCATCGATTGTAAGTGGGAAAAACGGTTGTGTGATACCATTAAGAGACATTCTCTTTTATTATTATCTTGGCAAGATTTTAAAATGAACAAAATCATCGAAGCTATAGCATCTCTTATCGGAGATGACCGCCTCCCTAAAAGCTTTCGTAAAACCCTTGAACAGTACGGAGATGCCTCTATCTCTCGAATCGAGGTCGTACGAGAGCCTTTAAGCCATTTAGCAGAGGGTATGATGACGTTAATAACAGCGGGGAAGTGGGAAGAGATACGTAAGAATTTTGACAAAATATACCATCTCTATGCTATCCTCTATACCGACAAAGGTAAACTCCTCCTTGAAAAGAATCAGACTCCTGTCTTGTGGCCAAAGCTTCCCCATCGCGGTAAAGAAGCAGAGAGTATCAACATCATGACAAACGGTATCAAGGTGGCTACTCTTATACAGACGACTATTAAAAAAGTTGGTCTTGCGAGCTATGTCAACTACGACGCATTCCGTAACAATTGTCAAGTCTTCATCAAGAACCATCTACTCTATAACGGACTTTGGGAACCACAAGCTGAAGGCTTTATCCTACAAGATACTAAGAAGATGGTGGAAAATACTCCAAAATTTAGTAAGTGGGTGGGCAAAGCTATCACCGACATAGCTGGAAAGGCTGACACTGCCATACAAGAACTCATCTATCGCAAAGGCGGAAAAGTAAAAAAGAGACGGATTGGGTTGTAGATATAAGCTATAAGATGATAAAGATTGAAAGCTGCAACTCCTGCAACTTTTTTGCATTTTCCCCCAAGTTTTTCATCAAAAAAAAAGTCAAAAAATTTTCATCAAAAAGTTGGGGGATTTTGCGAAAAAGTTGCAGGAGTTGCAGCCCAATTCTCAGACTTCTTGTAAGTTGTATATCCCCAAAAAATGGGTAAAAAAATTTATAATCTTACTAGACTATAAAATGGCCTTCAATCTGAAATACTACAAGGGAATCACCACTTCCCAGGAACTAAAGAACGCAGTGCTACCAGTCTTAGTCCCCGATGGACAGATTAAAGGTATTCGTGTGACTCCTGAAGAACAAGAACGCTTTTTAAAATCTCCACTAGTAGTAATAACCAAAAATGACGACAACCGAAGTGATGCGCTATACGTTCCACGTGAACTCGGCACAGCGTAGTCAAGGCTCAAACACTGACTTCACCGTGAACTTTTCCCAAGTTCTAGGCCTCCTCTCAAAAGGTGGTCAGTTCCAAGTCACTGTATCCAACGTCCAGATTCCCTTTACCTTTTACCAACTCTCTGCCACCTCCAACCTCAATCGCCTGCCAGTCTACCTAAAGAACGCAGTCGATGTAGCGGGTCGTAATACTACCATTACGCTAACTCCCGGTAACTATACTCCCTATACTCTTATCACAGAGCTAACCAATCAGCTTACTACTGCATGCACGCAGGTTGGTATCCCAGGCTTCACTCCCTTTACTCCTACGTTTAGTATTACCTACACTCCTACCAACGGTCATATGACGTTTGGTCTAACTGCGCCTGCCGGCAGTCAAATCAATCTGTTGTTTAGTAGCACAGATATTACACAGCTACTAGGTTCCTTCTTCGGAACACTGACCGATATTAATATGAGTCCTACTGCTAGTCCAGTGCCGTCGAGCACTCAGCCGTGTGTATTGAACCCTGTAAATTACCTATTGATTCGCAGTAACCTGAAGCAGTTCCGTAACCGTGAGTTCATTACTCAGCAGGATGATGTCTCCGATATCCTCTATAAGATTCCGATAACTACCGCTCAGGGAACGTGGATTAGCTACTACCAAGAGTCGGAACCTGTATATATTCTAGATACGATGATACCAAGCATCAACTTTTACCTGACCAATAACCTTACGTATGACCCTATGAATCTACAAGGCATCCCTTGGAGTTTCTCGTTTACGATTAAGGAAGTTGTCCGCCCTACGTATGAGAGCATTATCACTACCCAGATTCAAAACATATTACCTTTGACCAATGAAGAAAAAGAAAAGAGAAGTAAGATAGAAGAATTGCAGCGTCAGAAAGATGACCTTCTAAAGAGACTTGATGTATACCGAAAGAGAATCAGTCGTCGTCCTCGAGCGGGGGAAGGGTTGAAACGTAATCTTGAATCATCTCCTTCGTAATAAGAGCTCGCACAGCCGCAGCCGCTAGAATCACTTCTCTGTCTTCATCGGGAGAGATGGCACGAGCATACTCTTCCGTAACCTCAGCCAATACCTTTTCGACTCCACGATTCTTTACTCCATGGATGAGGTAGGGGAGATAACGGTCTTCCGTAATACCGCTGCGATGGATGTTCTCACAGAGGTAAACAAAGACAGCGAAAAAAGACTCGTGACGAGCGCGAAATTCATCCCATACAGTCATATATTTCATCGTGTTGTGTGTGTTGTATATACAATACAAGACTTTAAATTAAAATTTTTTTTTCAGTTTTGAAAAAAAAGATAAAATTTTTTCTTGCGTATTTTATAAATGAGTGAGTTGTGCAAGATTTTCCGAGAAAACCGTCCTGATTTGAGTCAAGGTAGTTTACGCACATATTGCTCTATCGTTAAGAACCTTGGTCTACAGCTTGATATCCCGATTCATAAACCGGAGGATGTTATCAAGCACTACAAGCGTATTGAAGAGCATCTAGAGGAAGTCCCTCCTAGCGTCCGTAAGACTCGCCTAAGCGCCCTTATTGTCTTTATCGACAAGACCAAGGGTTCCGAGGAGGCCATCGAGTGCTTCCGCGACCAGATGATGAGTGACGGTAAGAAGAGTGAAGAGGAAGCTCTCGAACAGAAGCTATCCGAACGCCAGAAGGAAGGTATGATGACCTGGGATGAAGTAATGCAACGCTATGAAGAGCTAGAGCACGAGGTCGAGCCTCTCCTACGCAAGTCTTCCCTTGATAAACGTCAGTTTCAACGTGTCCAGTTATACGTGCTGTTGAGCTGTTATGTGCTCATCCCTCCGCGTCGCAGTCTCGACTATACCGAGTTCCGCCTACGTAACGTTGACCCGGATAAGGATAACTACTGGGAGTATGATGTTACGGGAACCGGACGTAATAAGAAGAAGACGCCCAAGTTCATCTTTAACGTCTATAAGACTGCTCGTAAATACTCTCAGCAAAAGGAAGAGATACCCGATAAGCTACTACAGATTATCCTTGCATGGGAGAAGCTGAATACCCACGACTACCTGCTAATGAATACTAAGCAAACGAATAAAATTACTCCTACCCAGCTCACCAACCTACTCTACTCGTTCTTTGACAAGCCGGTATCCACGAGTATGTTGCGCCACATCTACCTCACGAACAAGTATAAGGACTTGAACTTGAAAGATATGACAGAGACCGCCTCTGCAATGGGTCACTCTGTGGGAGAAGCAATGAAATACGTCAAGCGTTAATTGAATCTACTCTCTAGTAAGAGATTAGATAGTTACCTTATTGCTGGAAGAAGTCCTCATAACACTTCATTGCCAAGTAAGCTTCTTCATACGTCTCCTCCGAGGGAGACTCTCTCCACTTAGCAACCGCTTTCTTGGCTTCCTTCATATTGTAGTTGACGATTCTATTGATGCTCTTATCAGAAGAGAGCTTTAACAGAGTAAGAGACTTATCACACACCTCCTCATACAGGCTAGCACGGTTCTTAGCACGAGTTTTAGGGTCGTATTCGACGTAAGCGTATAGCGTTTGGTGATAGTTGACGAACGGGTCAAATACCATCAGTGAACGGATGATATACACGTGCTCGGTATCAGCGTGTTTGATGAACGTCGGCTTACCAAAGTAGTTGTCCTTTGAGTCGACGCAAAAGTCCGGACGACAGATACCAGAGCCATTGACACCGTAGGACAAGCGGAGCTCATTCTTCTTCGAAGGACGCGCTTCAATCAGTCGAGCAATCGCTGGACGGTCGACGAGGAACAACTCCTTCAAGTGAGCGTGTTGCATCTCACAAGCCATCTCTACGATGGTGCGGAAGACGGCCTGTTCCATACGACGGGGAGCGGAAACGGTG
>Ga0181346_1000360_pt1 | contig 19754 bp, 17 predicted proteins | sample Su13VDMM15DN_FD_130100 | JGI IMG/M metagenome (GOLD analysis project Ga0181346, IMG submission 130100) | Freshwater viral communities from Lake Michigan, USA - Su13.VD.MM15.D.N | ecosystem: Environmental > Aquatic > Freshwater > Lake | place: USA: Michigan | collected 2013-07-15 | reverse complement strand
GGACTTTTAAAAACCCAAAAAAGGAAATACCAAAAAAGGAATTACCAAAAAAGGAAGGTCAATACCTCCCATATAAAAAACAAAATCCTGGAGAAAAATTCTGACCAACGGGGTGATGACACGTCATACCCAAATTTTTCCCTATAATTTGGTGTGTTTTCTTTTTTCTCAGTACCAAAACCATGGCCTATTCCTCAACGACTGAACTTGTGAGATTGAACAAGGAACTCATGAAGGTCTACAAAAACGATCAATGTGGTGGACCAATTCGTAAACAACTGAGACCTATCATGTCTTCATTGGGGGCCCTCGAACAGAAGTTTCGACAAGAGGAGGAAGAGACTTTTGCGACCTATTTGGAGGAGGAGAGGGAGAGGAAGAGGAAAAGGGGGGCGGAGGTGGTGGTAAACTTGAAGAGAAAAAGGGGGGATGTTAATTGTAAGTGGGTAATCAAGAAAAAGACTAGGGTAGTCCTTAGTAGTGAGGAGGATGATATTGAGGAGGAGGAGGAGGAGGTGAATAATTTTGCTTTTAAGGTGTTGGAAGAGATTGAGGAGAGTGAGGATGAGGATGATGAGATCTTTGTTACGAAAATCAAAAAACAAACGGTTATTATTCTTAAATAAAAAAAAATTTAAAAAATACAAAAATCTAAAAAAGGAAATAGTTTAAAAATCCAAAAAAGGAAATAGTTTAAAAATCTAAAAAAGGAAATAGTTTAAAAATCTAAAAAAGGAAATAGTTTAAAAATCTAAAAAAGGAAATAGTTTAAAAATCCAAAAAAGGAAATAGTTTAAAAATACAAAAAAGGAAATAGTTTAAAAATACAAAAAAAGGAAACGTTTTAAAAATACAAAAAAGGAAAATCTCAATAAGGAAATACCAAAAAAGGAAGGTCCATACCTCCATATAAAAAACAAAATCCTGGAGAGAAATTCTGACCAATGGGGTGATGACACGTCATTTCACAAATTTTCTCTATAGTTTGGTGTGTTTTCTTTTTTTCTGAGTACCAAAAACCTACTAAGAACCATGAACACCCGCAACACCAAGACCAAGACCGATGAAGCTGCCCCCAAGTGGACATCCACCTCCGCCAAACGAAAGAGGACGTACACTAATACTATCGCCAACGCTACGCCTGCACCCCCCGCCAAGGTGACCAAGAAAGAGGAGAAAGCTGAGAAAGAGGAGACTCCATCGTTCAATTGGGCCGAGAGAAGATCTCAAGTCGAAGAGTTCCCCAATGCTGATTGGATTTACGGCAAGATCGAAGCAATTACCCAACTTTTTGTGGAGCTGGCAAAGGAGTTTCGAAAAAATTCGTGCGAAGTGGGTCCAAGCATGCTTTGGCATATGCTTCCTGCAGTCATGGACGCTCTTCAAAATACCCCTTGGGCATACCACGTATCAAGAACGGGTGAATATATGGATGTTTTACCATGCTATATGTTTATTAACTATACCTATGGTGATCGGGGGCAAGAACTTTCCATCAATCAGAATAAGTTTCGCAAAGTGATTCTCTCTCGTCTTAAGGTCGTGTTGACTGAATATTTGAACACTTGTTTTGAGTTTGAAGTTATTGTAATTTTTTCAAAAAAGTTTTTCGACAGTATTTAAAAAAACAGTAAACTATATGACCGTTGCAAAACACATGATTTTTTAAATTTTGATGATTTGTATTTTATTACTTTTTTGATAGAGGAGAACTAGTTATCGTGTATTGTTTCGTTTACCGACTACCAAAAAAATCATGACTCCAAGAAGGATGCAGTGGCACGAGTTTGCAAAGAAGTTTCAAACAGAAGAAGGGTTGTCTTCGTATACCGATGCGCTGAAACAAGCTCCACCTGCATGGAAAAAGTACAAGCAGAGTTTTAGCGATAAGAACCCAGGATATGATCACGTTGCTATTCTCGAAGCAAATCGTAAAGAACGAGCAAGAAAGATTGCATCGGGGGAGTTAGCGCCTTCTAAAAGACGCGGAGGCAAGAAAGAAAAAGAAGAGGGAGAGGTGCAGGAAACGAGCAAAGTTTCGAACAAAGACAAAAAAGCGGCAGATATCGATTCGGATAGTGAATATGATTTTGTGGAGAGAGTTGTTACTAGGAAGCGAAAGAGACTTGCTTCAGCATCTTCTTTATCCTCTCCCTCTCCCGCCACGGAATCTCTACTTCTTCCTCAAGGACAGCCAAAGAAAAAGAGAACAAGGAAGCAAAAAAACCCCAAAGAAAAAGTTCCTTCCACCGAAGAAGCAGTACAACTACCCGCTTCTTCTATTAAGAAAAAAAAATCGAGCCAGAGCCAAAAGGGGGGAAAGAAAGATAAACTCACCTACACTCAAGCAGAGGGGGATGAAGTTTCCAGTGCTCAAGAAACCGAAGAAGATTTTATTCAAGAACAAAAAGAGGATGAGGATGATGAGGAGGATGAAAGTGAGATGACACAAACTGGGAGATGTTGGGCAGACCAAATTCTTTATTAAAAAAAATCCTTAACTTTACTTTTTTTCTTGCATTTTGTTTTTTCCTGTTTTCAAAAAAAAAAACAAAAAAAACATTTTTGATTTTTTTGAATTGCTTTTTCATCTTCGGTTTTTTCGTACATAATCAATCATGGACCATGGAGCGATGGTTGATCAGGCTGCTGCTAATGTCTTAGCACATTCTGAGATTTTGATGGCTTCTCCTTCTTCTTCCAAATTGAATTCTTTTTATCCCAACCCATCTGAATCTGAGTGTACTATTGCTCAAGCAGTATGCAATTCGGGTCAATTGTTTATTCAATCGAATGCAAAATCATTGCCAGGATCTTCTGATTTCATGGTGTCTACACCTAACATTATGGATTGTCCTCAATTGTTAATGTCTCTTACTATTCCTGCAATTCCTGCTGCAGTTGATGGTTCAGATTTAATTGATCAGAGGCAACGTGTGTATTTCGGTACTTATCATGACGGGTGGGGATTTGATCTTATCGAGCAATTGGAAGTATCTTTTGCAAACTCCAATATTTCCAACCTTCAAATCAAGGGACATGCCATGAGAGATTGGTCACTTCTTCAATGCAAGAATGCTGATGAGAGGCAACAAATGTTACGAATTGCAGGGAGAGGACAAACTTGGACACGAGAGAAAGAGCGGGTTATTACTGCATGCGTTCCTCTTTCTTTTTTGTTTTTTCGATCGGCAGGAGGAGTAAAAGGAGGGTTCGGTATTGATGGACGAGTGTTAAACGGACCTATTTCTTTCCAATTCACTTTTAAACCATTGAATTATGCAGTTGCTCCCGTTGCTTCTTTGTATGAGAGATACAAATTCGGTCCTCCTTACGAACTAACTCAACCAAACAATGATGGAGGAAATATCGCTAGTAGTTATCCATCCTATCCGGCCTCACTACTTGCAGCAGGACAATTACCGACTTCTTTTACTCAATTGGAATTAACCATGCGTACTTATCAATTGATGGATGGAACTTTTAGCGTGTCAAAAGCATTGGAGGCGAATCCTTCTCTTATTTATTCTATTCCTTCTCTATGGATGAATACTTATTCATACAATACGGAGGTTAGCGCACAAGGATTTATTGATTTAAATATCAATTCTGTTCCAGCAGGGATGATTCAAGCAATCATCGTGAGGGTTCGCCCTGTTAATTCTGCAAAATATCTTCCACCTACAGCATTACCAGTTGATCCTCCTGGTTTCGATACAGACGCAAATCGACAAGGGGAGTTTCAATATCGATTAAATTACGAACCTTCCGGACCTGATTATCGCTCGCCAATGACAAATGGGGAGGCTGGTAAATCTGGAGTTACTGCTTCCTATCGCCCTTACGTTCCATGGTCTCTTCCCATTCGAGAATTACAACTTCAATACTCTGGGCAATCTATTTACAATGCAAAAACGGGACAATCTCACGATGGATTCACTCGATCGATTTTTAACGATGATTTGAAGACACTTATTGCAGGGCTTCCTCTTACTCAAAATGTGGTGGGACAAATTCCAATCAACGATTATGCCAACGTTGGCGCCGCTGCCACCAATTTTTCATGTCCTATTACTGGACTAGCGAATTTGGGGGATGATGCTATGGTCGATCATGAAACCCAAGTCGTTGTTATCCCCTTTATGCATGATGGGGATTCCATTTTTCGTCACCGTTCTTTTGAAAATCTTCCCCATTATTCGGGATCTACTCTCCAATTGCGAATTGGGGTTGAACCTTACAACTATTATTATACCAATGGGTATAGTAGAATCCAATGCAATCCGAGAGATGGGACTCAATTTACGAGACCAGCAGATCGGTCGGAAATGTCAGATTACATCGATCAATTTCAATCAAATGGTGGAAATAGGTTAACTTACCAATGGACTAGCGAATCATCTTCTTCGGGTCGAACTGCTTATCCTTCCAACAATTTACAACACGTTGCACTTTGCAGAGCTCCAAGACAAGCCGTTATTAAATATGCAGCCGTTGATTTTGTTGAAACCGTAAACCGAGAGCGTGTTCTTTTTAACAGTGGAGTTGGAACAGTGAATGATCAATATGGTGGTAATCAACAAAGAACAGGAGCTATGGCTTACACGAGTGCGGGAGGATTAGTGACCGTTGATCTTACTTACGTTGTGGCTTCTCTTTTCCAAGTTACCAATGGTGTTGCTGAACTTCAATTGTAAAAAAAAAAAAATTTTTTTTATTAAACATTTGCTTCTAAAGCATCAATTCGTAATTTTTGTGTTTTGTATTTGGATTTTCCAAAGACCACCCAATCAGCTATTTCTTCACGAATTTCAATAATTTCTTTTCTTAATTGTTTGATAGCCAGGTGGAGAGCAGCTATGTATTCTTGCTGATTGAGGACCATCATCGAATCTTTTTCAATACAGCATTGAATTTGGGGATTTGTTAGCGAATCTTCAATAATTTGATCCATAGCTGCCTCTTCTTCAGGAGAAGGATCTTCCATCTCTCCTCTTTCGATCCTCTCATTAAGCATATTGTGCTTATTACATTCTCGATAGTCCTGGGTTGCTTTACTACGTTTAGCAGCAATAATAGCAGCAGAATCTCCTTCCTCAGGGTGAAACACTTTGTTAAAATCTTGTGCAGTAGGTGTAATACGAAAAATAGAACCTTCATGAAACGGATCCTCTTCATAAGCAGCTTTGTTGTGGTAGGTTTGTACTGGACAGGCTACTAATCTCTCCAAAACTCCCTCAGTATCTTCATATTCAACTAGGTTCGTCTTGTATCTTTCATCACAGATAGGATTCCATATGTTTCCGCCAGGATCAAGTTGAGCTCCAGTGGTACTGTTTGCATCCGTATACATCCAGTATCCACCAGCGAATCGAGAATACCAGGTATTATTGAGCCCAGAAGCAGCAGTAATCGTTAAATAATTCGCAACTAAAGCAGGACTCGACTGATCAGTAATCACACAACACCCAGAAGAATTTGGGGGACCGGGAAGGGGAGGAGCAGAGACACGACGACCAGCAAAAAATCCATTTTCAAATCGATTGAAATAAAGCTGACATTCATCTCCTCTCGCAAAATGCATGCTCTGAAAACGGGTACCAATGGAAGCAGGACCAGGGACACGATCTCGGAGAGTAGATCCTTTCAGAAGGGTAAACATTGTATGACCCCTACTATCATCAGTAGCATTATCTGCCTGACAAAACACATCATTACCATTATAGCAAGAGGTAACAACAGATCTCCTTACATTTCGAAACGTTCCCGCATTAGCATTGGCCATAAACACACTTGTTGATACTTGTATTTCCTGAGCTCCACTAGCAACAGTATTCTCAACATTCACGTTCTCGTTGGATATAAAGCTACACCTTGCAAACCCCGGTCCTATTAAATCGATATTATCACTGGCTACAATAAAAGTCTGCAGGTAAGATTGATTTCGAGTAACATGTTGTTTGCTCTGCCAATTTAGTTCAGAACCGTTTGTTAAGAAAACGACTGTTCCACTTTGAATATCCAGAGCAGGATCAGGACGATTCGTCAGATTAATAGAACCATATCGAATATTACCAGGGGTAGCTGCTGGAACAAGAAATGTAGTATTCGACACATCTCCAGGAGTACGATCCCACCACAAATCTCCCCCAGGGCCTGGAGGACCAATAGGACCAATAGGACCGATAGGACCAATAGGACCAGGAGGACCAGGAATTGCTTCAAGAGCATCATCATGTCTTGCATAGGTTTGAATGGAGAAGATAGTAGAAGCAATTGCATCTACATTTGTGATTCGGTATTGTAAAAACACTCCTTTTACAGTTCGTTCATAAAAAGTATGGTCGGGATCTCCGGCATGAATGATTGGAGTTGTAGAATCAATAGCAAAATTATCACCATCATTAGACCAGAGTACATCAATATCAACATCCACGTCTGATAAGACAGCAAAGACAACAACAGTAAAATCGCGCACCACCGCAATATCAGTAAATACAATTTCTCCCACATCAATGATAGCAGAAAGATTTGTTTCAACGGTATTGAGATATTGACCATGTTCAAGCAAAGACATTTTTGAAAAAAGGAGAAAAAGGGAAAACAAAAACTAACACCAAAAAAAAGGGGGGAGAGAGATTTTTTTATTATGACACTCCATAAATACTAACACGAATATCAGTTATTGGTACAATATCAGTATTAATAATCTTGATGGAGAGGAATCTTGATTTTGTTGAAGCAGAAAGAATTTGTCCTATTCCTCCAACACTTGCAATTAAGGGCACTGATTGTTCGAATACGAAACTTTTCTCAATACTTGGACACCAATACAGATACATAGTTGCAGTAGCATTGATGAAATAATGGACATGATAAGTATTAAATCCTATTAATTCAGCTTGGATAAAATCATCAAACTCCTCTCCAGGCGCAACAGACAATAGGCTTTTTGTAAGGGAAAAAACTTCTCTTCCTCCTGAAGATCCAACAAAGGTTTGAGATGGAGAGGGGTAACATTCTCGACTAGACATTCGAAAACTTGGTTCTTTTTACTTTTTACTTTTTTCCTCAAAACTAGATTTTGTAAAAAAAAGCAAAAAAGAAAATGTCAGGAATTTCAGGCTCCGATGCCAAATACATTTCTCCCACGAATGATTACAATCGATCAGGGGGAGAAGGAACTGTTAATGTCAATGTATTATCCAATATGTCGCAGATGAATAATCGTACAAGTGAACGTCTTTTTCAAGTAGCAAGCGAACCGGTTGAGAGTTCTGAACTTCTTTGTTCTTCTTATTATCGTGAAAGTGGATCTCCATACAATTTTACCTCAGATATTGGAGGTCCACTCTTTCGCCCCCGCCAAATTCAACTTCGCAACGTGATTATGCCTATGATACCCAATATCAACTACTCCAACAATGAAATAGCGCTTCAATTTGTAAGAACTGAATATGTGAATGCTGGTTTATCTCCTATTAATCCCCTTACTGTTACTTATCGAATTCCAATCGGATATTACACTCCTGATGAGATAGCGAATCATATTACTTCAACTTCTCACGCTGCAGTTAAAAATCAATTGGTGGGTCAACCATGGAATGAAGATAATTACATTACCAAAATTGTAGATGCAACCTATACCGCTTCTTACGATTATCTGAGTGCTGTATTCTACTTGAATATCAAAATTTACGTTGTTAATCATCGAATTTATGATAATTCGAGTGGTGAAACGACCACTGGTTCTACAAGCGACCCCCCTCTTTTTCAATTTTGGTTGACAAACGATTGTAGTTTCGCATTGAGAGGGAAAAATGTGATCGATTTTCCACAATCACCACGAAAAGCATCAGTTCCTCCCCAAAATCCTTTAGGAACAACTCCTTACGAACTATCTGCTTCTGATCGATGGAATCCCATTCCATTCAATTCAGTTACATCTTTAGCGAGTTATTTCGGTCCTTCTTTTATTTATTCTCGCTATGTTACTATTTCTTCCGATGCACTTTCTCTTTATGCCTTTGGGGATTCTCGAGTTGATCAAACAGGAGCGGGGGGAGGATCTGGAAAAATTATTGGAACAATATCTACTTCTGAATATTACACATCTGCAAAAGTGTTTACAGGATCGCAAAGAATAGCATCGGTAGATGCCCCAGTCCTTGCAATCAAAAATTCCCAACTGAAACTGAATAACTTAATTGATTTTATTATTAATGACGAATTTGGGTTAAGTTTAGATCTTGCTTTTCCCCCAGATAATACCGGAGGACCAACATTGGCTTTTATAATAAATTATTAAAATAAAAAATCACTAATAGTCTCCGTAGTGTAGTGGTAGCATGATGGAGTTCTTTACTTCATAGGCCTAGGTTCGATTCCTGGAGGAGACAGTCCAAAGCAGTTTTTCCCCGTTCATATAGTGTAATAGATGGCACGGTTAGGTTATTTAAAATATTTATCCTATTAAGTCTAGGTGCAACTCCTAGTATGAACAGTTAAAACTGTATGGAAATTCTTTTTTTTTATTTAATCCCCCTTAATATTCGAGTGAAACCATTCATTCGATAAATATTCTACCAATTGATCCATACCCACAACGCATGCAAATTTTGGGGAAGACAAGAAAGTAATAATTCGTTCTTCGATACTATTCCGATATATACTAGCGAAATTCCAACATCTTTGCTCGAAGGCGGTCACTTCATCTCCATCGATTGTAGGCGTTCCGAGTATTTTCTTACAAAAAATTGTGCATACAGATTGCATAACGTTTCTTCTAAACCTATACTCCTCACTCTCATCGTCTCTCTCTGCCTCATCCTTAAAATAATAAAAATGACGACCGTGGTAAAAATCTTCGTAGTAATTCATTTCAAAATCAGGTTGAAACACCTGATTGTTATCGATTAAATCAACAGGGAGAATAAAATAATCATGCGAGGGTGCAGTAGATATCGTACACTCCATAATACCCTCCTTGAAGAAAAAGAAAAACAGGAAATGAATCTTCTTTTTTGAAAAAATAGCTATGGAGAGCGTTACTTTTTTTTTATTCAAACATCATATTCTCTTGTTTTTGAGAATTTTTATCTTCATGAGCACTATAGGCTTCTAACCAATGAAAAAAATTATTATCAGATTCTTTTCCAAGAGGAGAAGCAGAATGATCCCATACAATAATTTCTTTTTTGTTTTTTGCTAAAGTACCTGTTTTTCTTCGCTCCTCATCGGTTACAGGTGTTTCAAGTTCTTTCTGTTTAATTAATTCAATAACGCGATTGACATTGGTAATTGTTTCTGGTTTATCGAGATGAGATAATAGTTCAGAAGGACCCCAGGGAACATGTCTCGGCTTTACCCCCATATCATCATCATCTTCTTCGTTTTCTTCATCGTCTAGCTCATCTTCTTTTTTTTTGGAAGAGGCTGAGTTTTTTTTACTGGGGATCCTATTCATAGTTTCTTTGTGTTCTTTTTGCACCTCCATCATCTTTCTTTTTTTGGTTGGTTTTTCTGGTAGGACAACGATCTCATTTCCTTGGTTGTAGGGAGAATATTCCTTTCCTCCTGCACGTCTAACACTCTCCTGAGCGCGTAGTTGGGCTTTAATTCGAGCAATCGCACTCATGATTATAGAAAACCTTTGGTGTTATTTTAAAAAATCGTAAAGTCAAAAAACTTCAAAATCTTCAAAAAAGAGAAAAGAAAAAAGAGACCATGGAAGCAGAGAATACACCTCAGGGGGTTTCTCCTTCAAAGAAATTTAATGGAGTGAATGAAGGAAAATCGACTTTTCAACTTACTTTGGATTGGAAAGGAAAAAATTACTTTTTTCGATTGCTTTTTCAGAACCCTGTCACGAGAAAAGTGTTACGAAAAGAATTTGCGATTCTTATCCCAGAGAATACGAAGAATAAGGCGTTTTGGACAAAAAATATTATTTTCGGAGCAGCACTAAAGTATCTACAATCACTTCCTCGATCTTCTTTGTTGAATCTTTCTTCTAAACGAGAGTTAGGAAATGGTATTTATCGCCTCTTAAAAAATATTACAGTACGATCAAAAGGAACAGAGATCCTTTCTCAATTCGATGTGGAGGGGAAAAAGGGGTTGGAATCACCTACTACTGAATACCCTTTTCTTTCCAGCGGAGACGAAAGCAGAGAAAAGGCCACTGACACTGCCACTGGCAGTTCCACTGGCAGTGAGGGAGGGAAAGATAGTGATGGAATTAAGCTGACTTCTTCTATAGCAGTTGCAACCAAACAAGCCATCGAATCGATTGCTCTTCCTCTACCAAAAACATCTATTTTTGCTCCTATTGAGACCGGTGCTACCTTTGCTATTGTGGGCAAGTCAAAAAGTGGAAAAACAACCTTTCTTATCAATAACCTCAACTTATTAACGGATAAGGAGCTCAATCAATACAATGCTATTATTTATTTTACTACTTCTCCCAATGCAGATCCACTAAAAGGGTTAGATATGAGAATAAGAAAGCGATTTATTATGGTAGGGAGGTTTTGTCCTAGAATTCTAATGATTCTGAAGAGACTAAACGATGAAACGGATATGATGTTTAAGTTTATGGTGATTTTCGATGATATTCTCAAACTTCGTGGGGATCTTCTGAGCGAATGTATTTTAACACTGCGTAATAGCAACATTTCCACTGTTCTTTCTATTCAGTATGAGAAACTGATCTCACCTGCTCAGAGAGCGAGTGTTCATAATATTTACATCTTTAATTTACGCACGCTGCAGTGGGATTTTTTCTTGAGGGGGTTTATTGCGGGGAATGTACAAGAAGTGGTACCTCCTCTTCGTCCTATAAAGAGGCTTGGGGAGATGTCACAAATAATGAGAGAAGTAATGAATCCATATATTCTTTATTATGATCAAGTGAATGATAAGACAATGTTTTATCACAAAAGAAAATAAAAAAATCATATTATTCTTATGCATTCGGTTGTTGAATAGGAGGAGGCAGAGACTTTACTACTTTGCCAGGGGAAGGACCAGGGGCTACTACTTTAACATTTGGAGGTAGTACTATATTGTTTTTCTTCACGTATGCTTGTAAATCAGCTGGGTTTTTTATAATCCGTAAATCCGGATCATTCGGGTACTGTTTCATCAACTGTTGATGCAAACGTTGAGGAGTCACATTGATAGGTGCAGGAGATGAAGTTGGAGTACCCGGTGGGGTCTTAGGTGTACTCGGTGGGGTCTTAGGTGTACTCGGTGGGGTCTTAGGCGTGCTAATTATTTGATTAATTACTGGAGAAGCAGGAGGAGGCGGTGTTTTAGCGGGTCCTGGTGAATTACCACCAGAACCTGGGAGTATTTGTTTAGATAATTGAGGAGAAGGAAGAGGTGCATTTTGGGGAGATGATACAGGGCTTTTCCCTTTTCCTGGAGGAGAAGTAGGAGGAGGAGGAGGAGGAGCAGGAGGAGGAGCAGGACCCCCAGGATCAGGAGGAGCGGAGGGTTGACCACCTATAACGGATTTCGAACGTTGTGAACGAGTTTTCACAGGAGTGATACCTGGCACTGGACGTTTTGGGTTTATTTTGGGTTTGTTTGCTTTAGCAATCCGAGCTGCCATCCGAGCTAATTCCACTTGTTTCTCTCGTTCCTGTTCGATCCTATCAGCTTCAGCACCAACGTAATATTTTTCCGTAGCATCCAACCCATCATTTGGGTCAGCATTTGGGTCATCATTAGGAAAAAGATTAGGAAATTCTGCCTTTTTGTCTTTCATTAAACTAAATAACTCTTTCATTTCCTCCTTATTTGCTACTGGTCCTGCTTCAAACAATCTTTGCATTCGATCTGTCATCGTTTTTCTCAATATTTCATCCCGTTTTTCCGCATCCTTTTTTTCATCAAATGGTTCGTTAGGATTTTTAAGTCCAGGAAAAGAACCAGGCATAGGTACTCCATCAACCCTCATTGCTCTCTTTTGAGCCAATCCTTCCGGATTTCTTATCTGTGAAGGAATAAGACGTGTATTTCCATACTGCGCCACCAGTTCTCTCCTCATTCGTTGTTGAGAAGGTGTACTCAATGGACCTCCTGTTTGCGTTTGCATAACTACTCCCCCTCCATAGCGACCATTAACCAAACACGATCTTTGTTGCGGAGTTATAGGAACTCTTTTTCGTTTTAATGAAACAGTTGGAGTAGATCTCCAGTTCGGCAATACACTATTAGCACCTTGTTCATTATGAACAAACGAAATCATTTTTTGTTCAGGAAAAGGAAAAGGAAAAGGAAAAGGAAAACGAAAAAATGCACCAAAAAAAATAGTGATTTTTTATTTTTTATCGATAATCACCTTCGTAATCTTTTCCCTTACCTCCAGGTCCATCACCTATTTTTTTACCAGACAGACCTAACTTATAGATCCCTTTTTTAACAGCCATCCCTCCATAAGCTGCTACACCGTGCTTCGTGGTAAGATCAGCTTTTTTCATGAGACGTTCATCTGCCTTACTGAACCCTCCATACAATTTCTTTTTGGAAACTCCTTGAGATAACAATCTCCCATAATCCAAATCATGTTGATAGGCTGCTTTATCAGCAGAACTGTTCGGTTTTCCCTTATTCATAGCATTGCCTGGTCCTATGTATTTAGAACCAGGAACAACTAAACCTTGTCCTGTAGCTGCTCCTTTTATCATTTTGATTTGATTGATGGGGTTTGCAAAGTCTTTTGCTAAACCAACAGTTGCAACACCTACTTTTCCGGCATAAATTCCTTTTTGTACTCCTTTTCGTACTGTTCTTCCCGCTCTCCTAAATACTCCTGGTATAACAGAAGTAGAAGATTTTTTTGAACGAGATGAATTTGATTTTGGCATTTTTGGGTTTTTTCAAATTAGAGCTTTTTTATTTTTTATTTTTATTTTTATCCTGCATAAGTTGATATGTGTGCTTTAATACCATTGCTCGTTTTCCCTCGATAATATTTCCTCATAACATCGTGAACATGCAATTTGTTGCGACTTGCAACCATCCCCTTTGTTGTTTCGCTTTTCATAATGTGTCTTATTCCGCTTCTTCCCTGTGGCATAGCTAATGATGATTGTGCAATCCTTCTTCCACTTGAAGGATTTTTACTAATAAGATCTTTAACAAAGGCACTTCGAGCAGGATCTCCCCCCATTTGTGCTGCTTTCATGATGGGATTTTCACCTCCTCTTTTTCTTTTGAACGACATTTTCAGATGAGAAAATGAATAATGAACCAAAAATGTTTTTTTATTAAACAAAAAAAAAATGATGATTATTAAACAAATTTCATAAGACGTTTGCGACCCTTAACGAGTTTGACTTGTACTCCTTTTTTTTTGTGTTTGCAGGAAGAACAACCCAGTTTTTTAACAATAACAATTCTTCCCTGACCAGGTTTCCCTTTTGTACGAATGCATTTCAGATTGTTTTTCGCCATGATCTCTTTTTTTTTGAAAAATTAGTTTTACGAAATTAAATAATTAACCATCAGACTTTTTTATTTTTTTACTTTTTTTTTGTATTTCTTTTTGCAGTAGAGACACCCAGGAGTTTTAAGACCAGGAAAAGTACCAGGAATAGGTACACCATCAACCCTCAGTGCTCTCTTTTTTGCCAATCCTTTAGCATTTCTTATTACTGTGGGAATAAGACGAGTATTTCCATATTGTGCTAACCGTTCTCTCCTCCTTCGTTGTTGAGAAGGTGTTGATTGTTTCAAATTTCTTTTTACCATCTTTTGGTCCTTTTTACTTTTTCGAATTTACAAAATGGCACAATCTTCTTTCCCAAATGCGCATTGGAGAGGACCGAGACAAACTTTTAAAGCAGGAGATATCCTTGGAAACCAACCAAGAAGAAAAAAAACGGTTTACATTCCTCCTACCCATAATGATATGCTGAATAATACCCCTTATTCAATGAAGTGGGGGAACAATTCTGAATGTCAAAATCCTTTTGCTTACGTTCAAGGATCTACACCTTCTTACAATGATTTGCAAGCCAAAGCCCCTCTCAAAAGAAATCAAATTTTCGATATGAGGAAAAAATATGGTAATTATGGCTATTAATTTTTTTTATTGATCATCGAGCAAATAATATTGCTCCATAGCATCTAAATAAACTTGTTTAGCTCTTTCTCTTTCTCTTTCGGGTGATAAATTTTCTTCGGGAGTAGAGTAGTTGGTAAAGTAAAATTCAATCGAGATACATATCAAAAATGCAAGGCGACTTAATATAGTCACCATCGAGGAAGGACGAATTTTCAAAACTCTCATCAGAAAAAAGATCAAGATTAAAACCATCATCATTACCACGAAGAGGTAATATAGGGGAAAGGGAATAGGAATCATTGATACTAACAGGAGGCGGAAGCAATGAAACTTGCGAATCGGGAATTGCAAAACAAGAAGAAGAAGAAGAAGAAGAAGAAATGGAATGAAGATCGTGAATAAAAGGTCCAGGGTTTTTGCAAGAATAATGAAAATTTTCTGCTCCAGCCTCGCGTATAACATCCCATTTAAACCACTTATGATAATCAGTATAAAAATCGGCTTGGGATCCCATGTATTCGGTCATAGACTTCAGATAAGGAAAGGAATCGAAAGAAAACCCATTCTTAACCCATTCGATATGAGCGATAATAACCAGGTAGGGGTTTAGTTTTACGATTCGTTTAAAGCATGTATTCGTAGTCACAGAGAAATTCTTATTCATTTCGAAACGAGTGGTATACTTTGACAAATCGAATGTAACGCCCAGCCCGCGAATAAGATGAAGATATAAATCATTCATCATAATTCCTTCGGCTTTGGCAGTCTCATACGTACATTTCGAAGGAACCCCCTTCATTCGAGCATGAAAAGACTGAATAAAGTTGGATAATGTTTGTTCCTCCGGTGCTAGTTTCGAATCCCAACATATCATAGTGTCTAAATACACTTTTTTCATGACTCCCACGAAAAGAATAGAAGAAGGAGGCGTTGCACCAGGAAGAGGATCGAAATCGGTATTAAACATTCCTAATCGACTTTCTGCACCAGAATAGTGAGTTTCGACTCCAGGAGTAACAAGAATGCGTTTGTGATATCGCTTCGCATACTCCTCAAAAAGTAAAATAATATGGCTATTACAGATGTGAATCGAATCAGTATCCATATAAAACATACGAAAATCGCTAATATCCCCCCGCTCGAATAAATCTTCATAAGTAACCATGACTCGATTCATAATTCGTTTCGATACGGAAAGAACCATAGCTCCTAGATGAGAAGCATTAAAGAAATTTTGAACTCCTTTTCGTCTCTCCACTACAGCAAAATCGTTACGAATCAATACAGCGTTTTTCGTGGTACAAGAATGACGAGATAAGTATCGTTTGATGTTATCGCTCCCTTCCACAAAGTAGTGAGTAGAATCCGGAGCATTCATCAAGAACCTTCCATACCCACTATTCATAGTTAATTTTCGAGCTTGAGCAGCAGCTTTTCTTCCCTCTGCCACTAATTTCACCCTCGAATCGAAAAGATACTCAATCACGCTCCCAATAGCAGTTGTACCGCCTTGATCCCAATAAAGCGCTTGTATCACCTCCACTTCGGCTCCGCGATGATATTGAATAATATCTTCAAAGGTAAACTTATCGATAACGAGTCGTGCTCCTTCGGGATGATTGGTAAAATGTCTAGAAGAACAACGAGAGGTTAACTTTGAATATATTTCTTCAGCAGAACTAAAAGTATCCTCTTCTTCGAGTTCTTCTCGTAATTCAGTAAACATAGCCGTATCAGGTTCGTTAAACATAGGGAAACATTCTCTCGGACCGTTCACGATAGGAAATCGAAGCGCTCTTCCCAACTTTCGAATTCGCACCAACAAAAAATAATAATGAGAGTTCAATATAAAAGAAGGTACTAAACTCGTATAATCTCGAGCTTCCAATCCATTGGATCTATTCGATTGTGTAGCATCCCATATTTTTGGAGCTCCCTTTGGAAATCCCCCATATTCATCCGCAATTTCTTTCATGGCGCTAGGGTATTGACTAACAGCGTCCAAATCTTCAATCGCATCCTCCATTCCCTTCCCCATCTTAAACGCATCGAAAATAACCGGACTATTCGCAGCTAACATCGTTTTCCCTCCAGTTACTCCTCTCCTCATAAAACTCATCAATACCCCTTTCGATTCAAAAACTCCATCATACACACCGCATAGACCAAAATAATGATTCGCAAATTGAGGAAGCGATACAGCATTCTCGAGACGAAGAGCACAATAAGGACTCGTCAGAGGATCGATTTTTGTTTGTCCAGGAGATGGAATTTGGAGTTGATACATTTCTTTTCGAAGAGATAAAAAACCTTTTAAAAGTACTTTACAATCCATCTCACAATAATATTGAGCGTACCTCCAAAGATTGATCGAATAAGACTCACTCTCCATCGTTGAGGTTTCTACCAACGCTTTCGCTTTTAATACACTATTTTTGAATTCATCACAATCTTTGGCCTCAGTATGATTCCAAACTTCCTCGATAGGAAGAGTGCTCAAATAGCGAATAGTTGGTACATTCATCATAGGAGATGGAGCAAAATTTTCGAATAATCTTTCGAGTGTGTATAACGAATAGGGCATGAATTCTTTCTTTATCTTCATTCGAAACGTAGAAGCGAACGCAGACAGAGGAATACCAGTAGTAGCTAGTGTGCATTGAACATGTACAACACGATAATGCATCCATACATTCGATCTTCGATAAATAGAACCTCTACGCAGCGTATAGGTTTGATTATCGATAAGACTCTCGTAAGAAATAGAGGGAAAAGCTTGGATCTTTAACTCGCAACAGTTCATTCGTGAAGCAGAACGAAAAATACCCCCAGATATCACAGCGAAAGAATATCTCATCAACATATTAATATCATATCGAGCGTTGTGTGCAATAAGATGAATTGAAATGTCGTTAAAGAGAGAAGAACCGAGAAACGCACATAGTTGAATCATACAATCCAGCCCCAAAAACGTTTTTTTGACTAGATGTATATTCGGAATTAAATCGAACATCTCCTCTCCAAAACACTTTTGCTCAGCTCCTACCTGAGTAGGTGGGTGTTGATTATGAAGATATTCCATATCTCGAAAATTATAAGGGCGAGCGCGACTATCTGCCACATAACATATCGATACACAATAGGGATAGTGAACATTCATCTCCTCTTTTTTCGTTTGTTCGTCAGTATCATCATTCGCACTCGAGATGAAATGTTCAAAATCAGATAACCCCTCCACACTCAATTCAGCATCAACAGTAGCCGGATCGAATTCACTTCTCTCCACAGCACTGTTAAAATCAGCATTCATAGAGTTCGTAAAAAACTTTTCATAATACTTCACTACTCCCTCTGCAAACGAATTAGGAACGCACATAGTTTCAGAATCAAACGCTATGATAGTAAAGGGGAGAGGAACTGAAAAAAACACTTTTTTCACCTTTTCAGGTTCGGTGCTCTTCTTCTCTATCTCAAGAACCGTTGTCCCTTCTCCTCCCTCTATCATTCGAACTCCCGAATCAATAGAATGTACATCACGAAATTCCCATTCCCGAGCAAAAGAAGCCCCATACTGTTTGTAATAAACTCGAGCGAGGTGATGAGAATACACAAGACCACTTAATTGAATCCTTGACCTAAACGTCCCCCAGGTATCCGGATTAGCAGACCCGAATGGTTTGTTTAAAACTAATCTCCGTTGTTTTTCGATAAGACGAGAGTTTTCATCGATAAACTCCTCCAATTTCGCATCCCCCATAAACGAACAGGGAAGATCAATCGTTTTAAGCATACTTTGAAAGTGAAGATATAGTTCAGCACGCAAGCAAATATTCTCCACAGTCATAGGTTCAACGAGAGGTTGCTGTCGAAAACTTTCTTCTCCTGTATGCGAAACAACAGAACCCCACAAGAGAACGGATAACATCTCTCCATAGGTTGCAAACTCATCCTTTTCTCTATTAGCAAAACGAAAACTAATACCTAAGCTGTTGACTGCGCGATTTTCAATTTTTCTCAGTAACTTACGTTTGTGAAGTGGGAGAGAGTAATACGCTCGCCCAGATTTCCGTTGAAAGTAAATAAAGTTCCTGATCGCAGCCATCGCCCACCCGCTTTCGACATCGGGTATAAAATGATCCTCAACCCTTCCCACATAATATACTTTTTCATCTCCCTCTTTGCCATACGAGAACTCCCGTCGTTTTCGCCCGCGAATCATATTAGTTGAAGAATACATTGTTAAAACGCCATTGACTCCGAGTGCTTTGCATAGATCTCCGAAACGAGCAGAAGGAAAAACAGGGGTATCACGAGAGCATGATTCTTGAAAAAGAATAAAATATTTTTCGACAGGCAACCCCTGCACGATAAAGCTACTCGCAATACAGGATATTTCGAATTTATCCATGGTGTTAACCTTACTAAACTCTCCTTCTTTCATCGATAAATCGCGAACTAATCTCTCCGTCTCTGATTTCTTATAAACTTGAATAATAGCTAACGATTCAGGAAAGGATTCACAAAGCCAAAAGCGAAAAAAAGATCCTCCTCTCCTTGGTCGCATCAGCGCTTTGGTGCGTTGTTGACTAGCAACAGCTGCTGCACGACGAACACGAGGAGTAGGAGAAGGAAGAATACTAGATGCTAGAGGCTGATCACTCGAAACCGGTAGAAAATTCCCTCCTTCTGAAACCTCGGTCTCGTTCCCTTCTTCATCCACAATAGTATCGGCAAAAGAGACAGAGACGTCGATAGAGCTTACATTTGTCAAATAATTAAACTCCATCAAATCAAAATCACTTTGTCCATTCGATGTACCTTGAAAATCGAGAGGGTTTGAGTTGGAACCGGGTTCCCCCTCCGCTGCAGTCAATCCCCCTGTAATGGATGCTGCTAATCCCAACACTTGATGAACATTGCCAGGATCGATCGCACGAGAGATTGCTTTTTTTTCACCGTTATTATCAGTCCCATGAATAGTAATAACATATCCTCTATTTTTAACATTCTCAGGCGTTTCCATAGAGTGTTTCAATCGATAATCGAGCATATAGAGCATAACGGCAGCGGGATTGGGGTCTTTCTTGATAGAAAAGGATGATTTCCCCCTCGTACCAGCAGTAGTCAATTGGCCGCTAAGCAACGCATCGAGATTCGCTCGAGCAGCATCACTGGGGTTCCATTTCGTACGAGCAGCAGTCATTGATTGAATGAATCGGGGAGTAGATGCTGCTGGAATAAAGCGTTCAACGACTTGACGAGCACGAAACTCGCTCGAAAAGCGGGGTGTTGCCATGTTATTACCCAACCAATTAATAAATTCGTTCCTAGCAGTAATCAATCGATTATTCACATTCGCTCCTCTTCCTCTAGCATTAGTACCCGCACCGCCTCGAGAAGCACCTCTTGAACCTCTTGCAGCCATAATAAAAAACAGGTAGTTTTTTGATAAAAGGGAAACAGTAAAAAAGAAAAAAGAAAAAAGAAAAAACAAATCTAGCTCAAAAGAGCGTGAAAGAACCCTAAAAAATAGCTACGCGGGGAAATAAAAATTTTTTCCATAAAAGGATACTCACGCTCCTTTTATGGATAACATAATTTTATTAAGGTGTACCCTATTATCTCATTCTGCCTCCATGACGATAATGTACCCTATTGTCTCATTCTTCCTCGGCGT
>Ga0181346_1000359_pt1 | contig 19760 bp, 15 predicted proteins | sample Su13VDMM15DN_FD_130100 | JGI IMG/M metagenome (GOLD analysis project Ga0181346, IMG submission 130100) | Freshwater viral communities from Lake Michigan, USA - Su13.VD.MM15.D.N | ecosystem: Environmental > Aquatic > Freshwater > Lake | place: USA: Michigan | collected 2013-07-15 | reverse complement strand
TTAATCAAGCTTTAGATCTTTTAAAGGCTCATTTTACACCAGTAAATGAACCAGAAGTTGTTGAATCAACACCTGTTAAAGGTAAAAAATAATGAAATGTGGAATATATAAAATAACTAACTGCCCGACTGGAAAAATCTATGTCGGGCAGAGTTGTAATATAGATAATAGATTTAAAAGTTATAAAAATCAAAGATGTACAGAACAACCAAAATTATTTAAATCGTTATGTAAATATGGATATATAAATCATAAATTTGAAATAATTGAAGAGTGTTCTAAAAATGACTTAAATAATAAAGAAAGATATTGGCAAGATTTTTATGATGTATTAGGAGTTAACGGATTAAATAGTATTTTAATAGGTTCTGATAAATATAAATGTGTAATAAGCGATGATTCTAGATTTAAAATGGGAAGTGGATTTAGAGGAAAACCAACAGTAAACAGCATAAAAGTTAAAAACATTTATACTAATGAAATTTTTAGGAGTATAAAAGAATGTGCTAGATTAAACAATATTAAATATTCTTTATTAAAAGATTGTTTAAGCGGAAGAGTTTTTAATAAATTAAATCAATTTATATATTTAAAAAATGAAATTATTTGAAATGAAAGATTTCTCTTTAGTGGTTTCAGAAGAAGCTTGGGGCGTTTTGCCATTTAAGGCAATACTAAAAAGAGACAAGTCTAGACAAAAAGAAACTGCATTTAAAGAGATGTTATTTATATATTACTATTCAGATATTAGATCTGATTATGTAGATATGACTAATAATGAAATTAGGTGCAAAGAAATAATAAAAGACATTGGCTTAGATGCTGATTGGAAAATAGATAGTGTTATTAGTGAGGCTATTAAGTTTTATGAAAAGATGTCTATAAGCCCAATAGCAAAATTATACAAGAGTTCATTGAAGTCTGCTGATGATATATCAGATTACCTTCTAAAAACAAATGAATTACTTGACGAAAGAACTAGTAGCGGAGGAACTGTAACTACACTTCCAATGATTGTAGCTGCTAATAAAGGAATACCAGATATTATGCGTAATCTTAAAGCTGCTTATAAAGAAGTTTTAAGCGAACAAAAAGAAATGGACGGAAGGAATAAAGGGAGTAGAACACTTAATGCATTTGAAGATGGACTCAGTTACGAATAAAGAAAAAACATATGATTCTGAAGATATATTAAAAACATTAGATCATCATAAATTTCAAGTTGAACAATATTTAAATGATTATATTGAAACAGAAGAAGATGAATTAATGAAACGTGGTATATTTATAAATAATATATCTCAAAATATAGTAATTAGAACAACAATATTTAGATATGGAAGAAATATATTTTAAAGAAGAAGCTAGGCCGTTGTTATTTAGTGGTGTAGCTAAAATGGAACGAGCAGTTGCGTCTACAATGGGCCCTAATGGAAAGACTGTTATTATATCTAATCAATATGGAGATCCTGAAATAACTAAGGACGGAGTTAAGGTTGCTAGAGAGATTCACTTTAAGAATGCTATAGAGAATATTGGTGCTAAGATAGTAAAAGAAGTTGCTGAACTACAAGTTGATTTAGCAGGTGATGGAACTACAACAGCTATAGTATTAGCTAATGCATTTATACAGAATCTTAAAGACTTTGATTCTAATGAAATTAATAAAGCGTTTGATGAAATTATACCCAAAGTATTAGAACAACTAAAACTAAACTCAAGAAAATTAGAACATAAAGATATTAAATACCTAGCTAGTATATCAGCTAATAATGATACTCACATAGGTGATATTATACAACAAGCTTATAATCACGCAAGTATAATTAAGGTAGAAGAAAGTAATGATAATGAAGATTCATTAGAGTTAATAGATGGTATGTCATTACCAGTATCTTACTTTTCAAAACACTTTATAAACACAAATAAGAAGGCTGAATGTAATTTTGAAGACCCATATGTTTTATTAATAGATGGTAAGTTAGAAAATCTTAAATCATTTGAAACTCCTATTAAGCAAATAGCTGAGAACAATGAATCCTTGTTAATTATTACAGAGGGTATTTCTGAAAACTTACTTAGATTATTAGAATCCAATGTACTTAGCGGATCATTAAAATTATGTGTTATTAAGTCACCAGGATTTTCTCAATATAGAAAAGATTTACTAAGTGATATCTCAGACTTTACAGGAGCTGATTTAATTAACAATTTTACTAAGCAATATAGTCTAACATCATTTGGTAAATTAAAGTCTTTAAAAGTAACTAAAAGTAATAGTATATTAGTTAAACATCCAGACGTTGATATTAAAGAATATATTAACGACCTTACAGAGTTATCTAAATTAAAAGAATTATCTAAACAAGATAAAGAATTAATAGAACAAAGAGTAACTAATCTTACTGGAAAAATATCTATAATTAAAGTTGGCGGAGTTTCTGAAATAGAAATGAAAGAACGTAAGGATAGATATGATGACGCAGTCCTGGCAACAGCCTGTGCATTAGAAGAAGGAATTGTTCAGGGTGGTGGTTTAGCTTTGTATCATGCTAATCAAATAGTTGCAAAATTAATTAAAGACTTAAAACATAAGTCTGTAGAGTTAGCTATATTAGTTAGTTTAAACGAGCCATCTAATATAATAAATGTTCCTGTATTAACTGATATGTTTAAAGAAAACATTATAGATCCTTTAAAAGTAACTAGGTGCGCATTAGAGAATGCAGTATCAGTAGCTAAAACAATACTATCAACATATACTGTTGTGCTCAACGAACGCCAATGGACTTAAATAATCTAAACAAATATCAAACATCCATATCTCATTATAGAGAGATGCTTGATAATAAAGATATTCCAAAAGAAGTATATGACCAACTGTTAGAATATATCTCAAGTGTTAAATTTATACAAAATCTTATAGCTTCAGAAGAAGAAAGAGGATTTTGTAAAGATAGACCAAGAGAAGAACAGTTCTATAAAGATGGAAGGGTTAGTGTAGATTTAACTAACCCACATATATTAGAAGATATGGATTACTTTAGACAAGCAGCTATATTCTTTGAAAAAAATGGAAGGTATACTAATATACCAAGGAATTCAAATCCAAAGTCAGAGTATGCTCAGTTTTGGAAAGATGAATTATATAAATGGAAACACGGTGTTGTCAGGGAATCCGACGGAGAATGGATTCCTGGAACATTGTATTTTTATTGGAACTATAGTCCAATATGGCTAGTAGAGTCCGTAGGTTTAAAATCAGAAAATAAGAAATCTAAAGGAGAGCGTGTAAAGAAATTTGCTAAGGCTTGGCTTGGAGATTATTTATATTTCCACTACACACAACAAGCAAAAGATAATGGTCAACACGGTAAAGTCCTCAAAACTAGGGGAATTGGTTTTAGTTTTAAAAATGCTTCTGAGTCTCCTCGTAATATGTACGTATATCCAGGTTCAGGTAATCCTAATTTTCATTTGGCATCAGATAAAACGTTCTTGTCTGGAGATAAAGGAATATGGGGTAAGATTCTTGATACATTAGACTGGATTGGAGAATACACTCCTTTAGCAAAGAATAGAATTGTCGATGGTAAAAAAGCTATGGAATTACAGCTTGGATACTTAGATGAATATGGTTCTCGTAAAGGAAACTTAGCGTCTATATTTGGTATATCATTAAAAGATAATCCAGATAAAGCTAGGGGTATTAGGGGCCCTTTAATTCATTATGAAGAAGATGGATTGTTTAATAATCTTGAAAAAGCTTGGAACGTAAATAGAAAAGCTGTTGAGGATGGTGATGTTGCATTTGGATTTATGCTAGCTGGTGGTACTGGTGGTACAATGGGAGCATCGTTTGCTGGTTCTGAAAAACTATTCTATAAACCAGGGGCTTACAATATATATGCATTAAAGAATGTATTTGATAAAAATACAAATGGAGAAAGTCTTTGTTCTTTCTTTTGGGGAGCTTATTTGAATCGTAATGGATGTTATGACGATGTTAATGGAGAGCCTGATGTAATTAAAGCATTGGTAGAAATATTAATGGATAGATTTGATGTAAAATATAGTTCATCTGAATCTAGTGCTATTACTCAGAAAAAAGCAGAGGAACCTATTACACCTCAAGAGGCTGTAATGAGAACTGAAGGAACTATGTTTCCTGTTGCTGACTTAAAAGAATACCTTGAAAGTATAGCGCCTAAACAAGAATCATTTTTAGCTGAACACTATGTTGGTGAGTTAATATTAAACAACATAGGAGAAGTAGAATGGAGACCTAATTCTGATTTAAGCCCATTAAGAGCCTATGACTCATCAGACAATAATAGGACTGGTTGTTTAGAAATATTTGAAATGCCTAGAAAGAATGCTCAAGGAGATATTCAACGAGGTAGGTATATAGCTGGAATTGACCCTATTGATTCTGATACAGGAGGTTCATTATTTAGTATACATATAATGGACTTATTTACAGATAGAATAGTAGCTGAATATTCTGGGAGACCTAGATTAGCTAATGAAGCTTATGAAATAGCATTAAGATGTTTAAAATTTTATAATGCAGAAGCTAACTATGAATCCAATTTAAAAGGATTATTTAGTTATTTTGATAGTAAAAATTGTTTACATTATCTTGCAGATGTTCCTCAAATATTAAAAGATATGGATATGGTTAAAGCCACTAATCTATATGGGAATAAAGCCAAAGGAACTCACGCTAATGCAAAAATTAATAGTTGGGGAAGAATGCTTCAAGCTGAATGGATGAAAACAAAAGCTCATGGAGATGATGAAGATGAAAGATTAAATATGCACAGGCTTAGAAGTATTCCTTACGTAGAGGAGTGTATAGCTTGGAATAGTGATGGTAACTTTGATAGGGTATCTGCAGCTGGAATGTTGTTTATACTAAGAGAAGATAGGGTTAAAAGAACCGCCGTTGCAAAAGGAAACCAAGATAGAAAGATGACTAATGCTTCTGCTGATAATTTCTTTAGCAAGAACTATAAGCCAATATCGAATAGTAACAATTGGCAACAAAATGCTATTACGTAATATAAAAAAAAGTAAAATAATTCAATATTTATATTGATTACAGTTTTATAATTCGTATATTTGCTAGTTAGCAATATAAATATAATTTAATATACAAAATATGGAAGGCCCAAGAATTAATAATCTAGTACTACCAAGACAAAGATTGCCTTATAGTAAAAAAGACAAACAATGGAGGCAAGATAATGTTGATTATGGAGATAGACATTCCTTTTACAATAACGAAAGAGTAAGAAAAAGTCTTCAAAATAAAATAATAAACTTAAATCTTTATAATGGAGTAGTTGATATTAGAGACTTAACCAATGTTGTTAACCCAAATCAAATAGACGCTAGCTTTGTCCCTGACAATCTACCTCATCACCCAATAATGGTTCCTAAAATAGACCTGTTAGTTGGTGAAGAAATTAAACGTAGGTTTGATTGGTCATGTATAGTTACCAATCCTGACGCTATAACTATGAAAGAAGAAGATAAAAAGAAATTTTTATTTGAAAAACTTTCTGAAATGTATAGTTCAAACTATACAGATAAAGAGTTAGAACAAAAATTAAAAGAACTTGAAAAATATATGAAGTATAATTGGCAAGATCTTCGAGAGAAGATGGCTAATCAAATACTTAAACATTACACTCAAGAACAAAGATTTGATGCTACATTTTCTGCTGGATTTAAAGATGCTTTAATATTTGGAGAAGAAATTTATCAATGCGATATAGTTAATGACGAGCCAACAATGATTAAGCTTAATTCGCTTAAAGTACATTCTGTTAAGTCTGGTAATTCAGATAGAATAGAAGACTCTTCTATTATAATTATACAAGACCACTGGTCTCCTAATAAAATTATTGACGTTTATCACGATGAATTAAAGCCTGAAGATATAGACTATATTATGGAATATAGTACTACGTCTTCTAAAGGTTCTTATTCTGATGATCAAAATAATCACGTATTACTCAGAGATGCGTTGAATACAGGTGTTGAGGGGATGTATGACACTATCTTTAATTTAGCTGAACTAAATGGACATTTCTTTGGTTCTAACTATACTGATGATACTGGAAACATTAGAGTATTTAAATTGTTTTGGAAATCTATTAAGATGATTAAACAAGTTAAGTATTATGATGAAATGGGTGAAGAGCAATATAAAATTGCTTCAGAAGAGTATATAGCTGATAAAGATAGAGGAGAAGAGATTAAGAATATGTGGGTTAATGAATTTTGGGAGGGTGTTAAAATAGGTAAAGATATTTACTTAAACATACGTCCACGTAAAATTCAATACAATAAAATATATAATCCATCTTATTGTCATGCTGGTATAATAGGTCAGATATATAATACTAATCAATCTAAAGCAGTTTCATTAGTTGATAGATGTAAAAACTATCAATATATGTATGACGTTATATGGGATAGATTAAATAAAGCTATTGCTACTAATTACGGTAAAATATTTGAATTAGATATAGCTAAGATACCTGAAAACTGGGAAGTTGAAAAATGGATGCATTTTGCTGTTGTTAATAAGATAGCTGTAATAGATTCGTTTAAAGAAGGTAATCAAGGAGCGTCTACTGGTAAGTTAGCTGGTTCTATGAATACTCAAGGAGGTCGTGTAATGGACATGGAGACTGGTTCTTATATTCAACAACACATACAACTACTTGAGTTTATTAAAATGGAAATGGGCGAGATTGCTGGAGTATCAGCTCAGCGTCAAGGTCAAATTGAAAATAGAGAAACTGTTGGTGGTGTAGAAAGATCTGTTAATCAATCATCTCACATTACAGAGTATTGGTTTATGCAACATGAGCAATGTAAGATAAGAGTATTAGAATGTTTCTTGGAAACAGCTAAGGTTGCTTTGAAAGGCAAAAATCTTAAAGTTCAAAACATACTTGACGATCAGTCAATAGAGATACTTAATGTAGATGGTGAAACTTTTTCAGAGAATGATTATGGATTAGTTATAACATCTAGTTCTAAAACTGCTGAGTTAGAACAAATGATTAAATCTAATGCACAAGCGTTTATTCAAAACGGTGGTTCATTATCAACTATAATGGATATATACTTCAGTCCTTCATTATCAGATATGAGAAGAAGATTAGAAGATGGTGAAGAACAAATGCATCAAAGACAATCAGAAGCTTCTCAACAAGCTAATGAAACTCAACAAGCAGCTAATCAAGCAGCTCAACAATTAGAAATGCAAAAACTTCAATTAGAGGATACTATTTCTCAAAGAGAAGATGCCACTAAGCGATATGTTGCAGAACTTACTAAAGCTGTTGGAGATGTAGATACTGTAGATACTGAAGATGGAATAGAAAGCCCATTGGAAAGAGATAAATTTAATTTAGATATAGAGAAGGCTAAAGCAGAACAAATAGCTAAAATGAAAGCATTAGATCAAGATATGATTAAACACACTGATCAAATGAAAGCTAAAACAGTGGATCAATCTATAGCTAGAATTAAAAAGAAATCAGTATAAAAAGTAATAAAATGCTATTACGTAATATAAAATAATTAAAAATAAATTAACTTTTTATTGTATTTGATATATAAAAAGATTATATTTGTACTTTATAAATTAAAAGGGGAGAATAATGGAAGTAGAAAACGGATCAATGGATATATTCGGTTCTGGAATGGAACTGAATTTAGACTATAATAACTATGAAGAAAATTTCGAGAATGAGCCATCAGACGATAGTGTTGAAGGTGAAGGTAACGAAATAAATAATAACCCTGTCGAGGAAGAAAATCCAGAGAGCGTAGGTGGGGAAGAAGACGAAAATAACGAAGAGGATGAATCCGATGTAGATTCTTCTCCCAACCTGTATTCTTCCATCTCAAACGTTCTATTTGAACAAGGAATCATTCCTTCGTTAGAGTCTTCTGAAAATATTAAGACTTCTGAAGATTTTGTAGGGGCACTTAAAAAAGAAATTGATCTGCAAGCAGAGCAACGACTTGAAGAGTATTTACAAAACTTAGACCTTAATAAGATTGCTGTATCTAGAAGAACTCAATTAGAGTTATCTAGTATAGATGAAGATTATTTAAAAGATAATCTTGATGTAGCTAAGGATATTATTTTTAGAGATTATATCAATCAAGGTCTTTCAGAAGAAAGAGCTACAAAATTACTAAGGAAGACAATTGACTTAGGTGAAGACATGGTTATAGAGGATGCTCTTGAATCAGCTCAAAGTTTAAAAGAATTTGAAGCTAGATCAGAACAACAAGAAAGAGTTCGATATACACAACAACTAGCCGAGCAAGCTGCAGAACAAGAAAGTATTAATAATGCAATTAAGAATACTATCTACAGTTCTAAAGAAGTCATCACTGGTTTACCAAATACTAAAGCTCTACAAGATAGAGTCTTTAAAAGTATGACAGAAGTTGTTTCTAAAAATCCAACTACTGGCGAAATGCAAAATAAATTTATGCAAAGCAGGTCTGTTAATCCTATTGAGTTTGATACTAAGATGTATTACCTTTACGAATTGACAAATGGCTTTTCTGATTTATCAGGCGTATCAAAAACAGTAACTTCTAAAGCTGTAAAAAATTTAGAAAAAGTGCTTAGAAAAACTAGATTCGAAGATAACGGAACTCCTGATTATCTTCAAGATCCACCAAGCTACGGCGGAATTGGTTCAGAACTTGTCTTCTAAACAAAAACAATATTAATAATTAAAACAAAAAAACTATGTCTTTAGGGAAGTTTGTAATGACCAAAGGTAAAGCTTGGTCTGGCTTGACGCTAAAAAATCACATTGGGGCTATCTTCGGATCTCAACCACAATTAGTATCACCGTTAACAACTGTGTTACTTCAAAGTTCAGGAATGAAAAACTTAGATACTACTTTGTCTTTGTTCCCTGAGAAAGTATTAAATACAGCAGATGACTTCGTATGGAAAGTTGTAGGTTCTGACGAGAGAAATATTCCTCTTGTTGAAGCTAGAGCATTTGGTGCAGTTGTAGATACCAACACAGTAGGTGTAGGTATTGCTCGTAGTAAATTTGAATTGGTATTTGCTGAAAAATGGTTTACTGCAATGCATGTTATTGCTGGACCACGTCCAGATGTATATCAAATTAGAATTACAGATGAGCCATTTGAAGAAGGTTCAAATTATGTTTATCCTTGCGAAGCTTGGGGTGGTCAAGAATCACTAGCTGGTATTCCTGGAGATGAACTTTTACCTGGAAACAGATTCAGTATTGAGTCTGCTTACACAGAAGACGAGCTTTCTACAAGAGGTGCTGGTATTCAATTTACTTCTCCTTATTTAATGAGAAATTCAATCTCTACACTTCGTATGGAACATAAAGTTTCTGGAGCTATGATTGATGTTAAAGTAGAGCCAGTTTATTTTGCAGGTATCGAAACTCGTGACCCAAATACTGGAAAAGTTCACAAATCAACAACTTGGATGCAAGAGGTTTACTGGCAGTTTGAAAAAGCATTGTCACGTATTAAATCTCGTACCATAATGTTCGGAAAAACTAACCGTGATGAAAATGGTCGTTTCTTGAATAAAGGAGCTTCTAATATTGAAATCAAAGCAGGTTCTGGTATTCGTGAGCAAATGGAAGTATCTAATACTATTTCTTACAACCGTTTCTCAATGCGTCTTTTAGAAGATGTTCTTTCTGAACTATCAGAAGGTAAATTGGATTTCAGCGAAAGAAAATTCATGTTGCGTACTGGAGAAAGAGGAGCTGCTCAATTTAATAGAGCTGCTACAGCTGCTGCTTCTGGATGGAAATCAATGTTTGATAACACCAACCAAAACGCAATCAGCGGAGTTTCTTCTAAATTCCACGACAATGCATTTCAAGGAGGATTCCAATTCACAGAATGGAGAGCCCCTAATAACATTCATATTATGTTGGAAGTTGATCCAATGTACGATGATAAAGTTCGTAACAAAATTCTTCATCCAGATGGTGGGGTTGCTGAATCTTACAGATATGATATCTTGTATATCGGATCTATGGAAGAGCCAAATATCCAAAAAATCAAAGTACGTGGTGATGATGAGTTAAGAGGTTATATGGCAGGTATTCGTGATCCATTCTCTGGACGTAGAGGTGGTATCATGCAGTTGATGGAAGATTCAGCTACAATGACTGCTATGTGCGGAACAGGAGCGATGGTAAAAGATCCTTCTCGTACAGCTTCATTGATTCCTGCATTACTAGGATAATATTAAATAATAGCTTATTGGGGTTGTGCTACAAATACAACCCCTTTTTTTTTAAACTAAAGGGAGAATTATAATGGAAGTAAAAGAAAGTAAATTTACATTACCTGATACAACTATCACGGTAAAGTATATTAAAAGAAAAAAAGGTATGGCATCTAACGTTGGTGAAGATCACGTTATATCTGGAGGGATGCTTAATGGTTCAGTGAAGAAATTTCAAGCTCCATTACTAAAAAACAATTCTATAGCCAATGTATTGACTAAGGATGAAAAAGAATATTTAGAAGCTTTGACTGGTTTAGATCTATCAGTATATGGAGATTTTTGGTATGACCATCAAGTTTCATTATATAAAGATGACAATCTTTTAAATTTAAATAATCCAATTGATTATATATCATATAAGATTCTTACATATTTAAAAAACGATATCGCTCCAACTTGGGCTGATAGAAATTTAAAACAAACATATCAATTTGTAATAACTTCTGCAGACGAAGAACTTACTGAAAAGAAAGCTGGTTTTGACAATAAAAAAGAAGCCTTTAAACTTTATGGTAAAATTGAAGATGATAAAGAAAAATTAATAAAAATTTTAGCGATACTTACTAATAAACCAATATCTAAAGAAACCACATTAAGATGGGTTCAAACAAAAGTAGAAGAGTTTATAGATGAAAAGCCAGGTTCTTTTGTTTTGTTAATGAAAGATAAAACTTTGGAAACTAAATTTTTAATTAACGACGCTATAGATAAAGGAGTTATTATTAAAACTGGTAATAAATATTCTACTAATGACGGTTTAGATTTATGTGAAAATAGTCAAATACCAACATTTGAGAATGCTATTGCTTATATAGATAATCCAAAACATCAAGACGTTAGATCTTTTATAGAAGCTAAAATTCTTGGTAATAAAAAATAATTATGACTACAAGCGAGATAAGAAACGAATTTCAAATTCATTATAATGCAATTGCGACTATGTCTGCTCCAAACATTGATGATTATGAATTATCTGTTTATCTTACAAAGGCGCAATTAGAATTAGTTAAAAATAATTATAATCCAGACGGAAATAAGTACAGAGAAGGATTTGAGAATTCAGAAAAAAGAAGAGTTGATTTGAAAGAGCTTGTCAAAGATTACAAGTCTACACAAATTGTAGCTTCAACATCTAAAATACATTCTGATTCAAAATTTTTCAAGATACCTAATGATGTCTTTCTTATTGTTTACGAAGACGCTAAAATATCAACAACAGATTGTTACGATAAGAACATACTAAATGTTGTTGTAAAAACGCACGATGAGTTTGCAATACAAATAAGTAATCCTTTTAAAAAACCAGACAGTTCAACTGTATGGAGAATGGATATAGCTAAGATAGGATCTGATAGAGTTGTAGAGCTTGTAAGCCCTTACACAATATCAGAATACCATTTAAGATATATAATGTATCCTCCACCAATTATATTGTCTAATCTAGCAACAACTTTTCCTGGAGAAGGATTAAGCGTTGATGGAGTTACAGCTATGCAGACTTGCATACTATCAGAAGAGTTTCAAAGAGAAATTATTGACAGAGCAGTACAATTAGCATTAAGAGATTACAAACCTTCTGGACTAGAAACAAAAGTTCAGTTAGACCAAAGAAACGAATAATAATAAATAAAACATAAAATATGTACGGACCAAATCAAGTTGGTGAATTAATTATAGGTAACGCAGTTGCTACTGAGACTACTGCAAAAACTTTTATTGCAACAGCTTCTGACAAAGAAATTAAAGCTGTATCTGAAAGTGGTGTAGTTATTGCTGATGGACTTCCATTTAAATATCTACAAAAAACTAGCGGAAGTTCAGCTAAAGGATTAGATTATGAATTTTCAGATATCATCGATCCTGCTTTAGTTGAAAAAATTACTCTTAAAGAGTATGCTGCTGAAGTTCAAAAATTAGTTACTGTTACAGTTGGTACAGCTACTGCTGCTACTACTTATGAAATCGAAGTTAGGTTGTATAATGACGGTGGATCTTTATCTCCTGAAAACTTTGCAATTATCCAAGGTTTCTATGTAACTGGATCATCTGCAGAAACTACAACAGCTATTAAAGACGGTTTGTTATTGTCTTTGCAAAAAAACCTTATCAAAAGAGGTAATTTTGAATTAACAGTTGTTTCTACTGGAGCTGCTACGTTTACAATTACTAGCCAAGTTCAAAATGTTGTTCCTGGAAAAATCATTGGAAAACAAATTGAATTTGATGTTCTTGGTAAATCATTCTTAAATGCTTATGATACTACTCAGCCTGCTACAAATAGCGGTCTTGTTGTACCTGTAGTTACTACTCAAGCCTCTCCTGGATCAGGAACTGGTAAATTTGCAGTAAACTTTGAATGGTTTGTTAAAGGAATGAAATATGAAGTTTATCGTCAAACAGGTTATCCTGCAGATTTTGCAACTCCATATTACGCATCTGCAGCTGGTTTTTATAACACAATTCAAATTAAATATTATTCAACTAGAAAGCAAACTTCTGTTGAGCGTCAATACAAAGTACTTACAATACTTGTAGACAAAGTAACTAACGTTGTAGCTAACAATGCAGCTACTAATACAGTTCTTGCAAATCTACGTACGTCTGTAGGGACTAGAGCTTCTGTTCCAGCTGACTTAGCTGTAGTATAATAATTAAATAAATAATACCTAAAAGGGAAGAAGAATAAATCTTCTTTCCTTTTTTTTTGCACAAATATGAAATACTCAAATAATAATCTAAATATAACAATATGGCGATAGTTATCGACAACTTTGAAATAATAACAAATGGCACTCAACTAGCTATCGAAGTTCATACAGAACTTACATATAAGATTTCTTCTATTTTAGTATGGACAATGCTAGATTACAAGGATTATTCCTTAGCTATTGATTTAGCGCCATACCTTGTAAAAGTAAATGAAAAAGAAACTTTAATTATAGATGCTACTGATGTAGGATTAACTATATTTAAAGATATAATATACATGGAAGTTGAAAGTACATATGTAGATGTTCCTGGATGTCAGGACTGTCAATCTCCAGTAACTGGAGTTACTTACAATTTAACACCATACTACTACTGCTTACTTAGTTTTCTTCTAGAATTAGAAATAACTAACTGCGTAGATTGTGATAAAAATAAATCTAATCAAATGGTAATAACTATTAATATGTTAATAGATAGTGTTATCAAAGCATTACAAATAGGATACTATACTCAAGCATCTCAAATGGTTACTAAGCTACAAAAACTTTGTACGCTTACACCTTGTACCGATTGCATTCCTATAGATTGTTCTACTTGTAGTGGATATATACAAGCTTAATAAAAATGGTAGAAATAAATGAAAAAGGACATGTTTCAGTAATAATTGGATCTCTTGAAAAAACTACTAGAAAAGCTCGTTTAACAGGCAAACTAAATTCAAACGACCCTTACATACTAGAAGCTATATATAAGCTCTTAGGAGCGTGTTATACAACTTTGTCGCAACCTAATAGAAGGACGTTAACAACTCTGTATAACAGAATACTGACAACATCTAAAAATACTTGTATGCCGATGGTTTTGCCTCAAGATAAAAAGAGTCCAAAATCAGTATTTATTCAGGCTGAATTTTTAGATTGTAATACCTATTCAGGTAATGAAAAAATATTTTATTGGCAAGAAGATAGTTATTATACGACAAATGCTGATGTAGTATTAAAAGTTGATGATGCTGGATTTTTAAAATCAAAATCTAGTGATACTTTTACTAATTTTGATGCAGGTAAAACTATACCATATACATCAATAGGAAGAATATGTTTTGCTATTACAGATACAAAGACAACGTCTACCTTTAAAATATTAAATTCTCTAGGAATAGATGTTACGTCTGGATTTACAAAAACATTTATAAATAGTATAAACACAACATTGTATGTCTCTACAAATATATATTCTTACGGAGATATTAAATTTAAAATAAACAAACTTACGTAATGGCAGATAGTTCAAATATACCTTTAGGATTAAAAATAACTACACAAATACCGCTTGATGTAAAACAATATATTCAAAATGAAGCTACTCTTATTAATTTAGGAGTAGCTAATAATCTTGCATATACATACATAAAAGGTTCTGTATTTTATTGTATAGATGAAGGTACTAGGTATGAGTGGAGAGAAGTTGTTGGAGTTGAGCAAGGTTTAATGCCTACTAATTTTACATATTCAAATAATATAGTTTCTTTTGGTATAACATACTCTAATAAAGTATATAACTTTTTTAGATATTATGATGTTAATACTTATTCGATAGTTGATGTTGGAACTGGCGCTGGAGTATATAAAGACTCTACTGCTTCAGGATATAATACGCAATTTAATTTAAAAAGTATTAAAGTAGAAAATGTAGGAACTGGATCCTCTATAGTAAAAGATGTTGTTGAAAATACAAATGATATAACTACAAGGGTTAGAAAAATAAAATCTTCAACATTAGATGTAAGTATAGTTGGAGATGATTTGGTTATTGAAAATCCAGTTGAAACAGATATTAGTATTCCAAGATTTATAGTAAATCAAGATTATACTGGATATGAACAATTAGGTACAATAGCTAAGCCATTTAAAAGAATAGAAGATGCGTTATCAGCATTTAGAGGAACTGGAACTAATTTAACTCCAGAAGGAGCTGGCTCAACAGTATTTGTACAAAAAGCATCTACTGACTATATATTTACTGGAAATATTAACTATAATAGACTAGTGCTTGAATTAGAGGCTGGTGCTGTGATTAGTTCAAATCCGTTAGTAGGGGATTATTTAATAGACTACGATTCTATGAGTGTATTAAGCACAATAGATTCTACAATAATTTTAAATGAAGGCTCTAGAATAACATTAATTAAAAAAGGATTTAGAAATAGTGGAACTACTGGAATGTATAGTAGTTATGGAAAAATATTAAGATTAAAAGGAACTGGAACTATTTTAAATTTTTCAGATTCTATAGTTTCAGCATCTACAAAATGCACATTTGAATCAAACTATACTTCAACAGTAGGTTATGGGAATCCAAATTCAGCTAATTTTTATGCAGAAAATGTAAGATTAATATCATATAATTCTCCTTTTATAATGCAGGGAGGTTCTTCTGCTAATATATTTAAAAATATAAATTTTGAATATTGCAGTCCGATAGATTTATTAATGAATAGTGCAACTCCTTTATTTGATTTAAAAGGTGGTAGCCTTGAAATATATGATTCAGAAGTGGCTGTTAGAGCAGATTCTGTAGCTACAGTTGCTCAAAACGTAACTGTAACAGAAGAACTAAATGGATTCAATATAGCTATAACATTTAGTAATACTAATTTTTTAGGAGTTTGTAATAATTTTTTATATAATAAATCAGCAACTGCATTAAACGATATATCTTTAACTAAGGTTTCTACTAATTCGTTACAGTTAAACTCTTTGTTTGTAAAAACAGATAATACTACTCCTCAAAATGTAGACATGAGTTTTTGTTCTATAGGAGGAAATCCTAGTACATTGTTGAATACAGAAACTATATTAGTAGGCAATTCAATAAATGAAATTGCATCTCAAGTTATAGCGACGTTACCAATTTACGCTTCAAAAAACGCAGCTGTAGCTGATGGTTTATCTAAAGGAAGTTTATTTGTTAATCAAACAAGTGTGAATTCAGGTTCGTTTATTGTTGGCGTTGAATATAAAATATCAACAATAGGAGATACAAACTTTACATTAATAGGAGCTTCTGCGAATACTGTAGGATTATATTTTACAGCAAGTGGAGTTGGTATTGGAACTGGTACAGCTTCATTAATAAAAATAGATATAGTAATTTAAAATAAATACAAATGGCAGTAATAGAATGTAACGAAATAAATCAAAATATAAATGAACTTCTTATTGCTTTTCAAGATTGTAAAAAGATATTAAATTCAGATTTAAGAAAATTAGTAGATTTAGTGTCTGCTGTAAATACATGTGCGAATGGTGGACCTAATTATAATACATTAGTTACAAATACATATGAACCTATAACAGATCAGGTTGTAACATATCCAATAAACACATTTCATTCAATAACAATTATAGTTGTATCTGGAACTATTGTATATAATACATTTACATTTCCTTCTGGAATGACACAAAATATAGAAGTTACTACACTTAATCAAACTCCAATAACTTTTACAGTAAAAGCTGGAAGTAAAGTTCTTGTAGAGTATTTAATAGAAACAGTATAATGGCAAAAATAACAACTACTTTATCTCAGTCTCCAAACAATACAAATATACCAAATTTACAACAAGTTACAGATGTTGGGGGTATAACTGATAATAATATTGAGGCCAATTCATTTATAAAAACTGGAGGAGACCCTACTCAATTCTTAATGGCGGATGGAAGTGTTACTACAGGAGGAGGAGATTTTATTCCCCTTTCAGGAACTACAGTAGGTAATCCTGTTACTGGGGATATTGAGACAAATGCAGGGTTAATTATAAAAGGAAGTGCACCTGATGTGACGACTATAATAGGTACTCGTATTGGTATCGGTACAAATGATGATGGACTTTTAAGTCTATCAAATTCAAATGGTGGAATTTTAAATATTGAATTAGGTAATATTAATTCTAGTTTAGGTTTTAAATTTGATGAAAATACAGGTTTTGGAAGTAATATAGTTGACTATTCCTCAAACATCACAGACCTAGACTACACACAAAAGATATATGTAGATAATGCTATCACAAATAGTAATTATTGGACAAAAACTGGAAATGATATTGTTAATAATAACACAGGATTAGTTTCAATAAAAGCTAATGTGGCAAGTGAACTAATATCTTTTAAGAATAGTGCTGGTACTCAAAACGCTTTTATATCTAATGGCAGATTCAGCACAGTAAATGGATACGCTACAAATTCTATTGGAAATACCAGCAGTGGAATGTTTTCTTATGATAGTGGCGAATTCTTACAATTTAAATCTAATAACGGAAATGTCGGTACTCCTGCATTCACATTCTCTCCTACATACGCACAATTTAGTGATTTTGGTGGTGGCAATTCTATAAATATATATTCTGGATACACTATTTCTCCAACAAGTGGTAATGTTAATTACACTATGTTTAATTTAAAACCTACTGTTAATCAAACGGGAGGAGCAAGTGGAATCACACGAGGAATTTATATAAATCCAACACTTACTGCTGCCGCTGATTTTAGGGCAATTGAAGTTACTGTTGGAAAAGTAATAATTCCAAATGGAGTAAGTTCAAATGAGGCAGTCAATAAAAGTCAATTAGATTTAAAAGCAAGTTTAACAGGAGCAACTTTTACAGGCACAATAGAAGGTTTTAATGCATCATTTTCTACAAATCAAAACTATTTATTAAACTCTTTAAGTGGTGGTTTAGTAGCTAATATAGGTAGCGGATATTCATTTACTACAGGCTTTGGAACGGGTTGGTTATCAACTGCAACTATAAAATACGCTACAGATTTATCAGCAAGTTATGATGCAAGAACTCTAATAGACAAAGGTTATGCAGATGCTACTTATGCAACAACTTCTAATGCGGTTTTATTAACAGGAAATCAAACTATTAACGGGCAAAAAGATTTTCTTCAAAATATTAGAATAGGTTCAGGAGCTATGATTGTTGGAGCAAAAATTACAAGCGTAATACTTGGTTCGGGTGGATTAGAAAATAGTGTTGGAGATGTAGGAGCAGTTGCTATTGGAAATAGAGCATTGCTATCCAATACAACAGGATTTGATAATGTTGGAGTTGGATTTGATGTTTTAAGGTATCAACAATCAGGCTTTAGAAATTCAGCAGTTGGGGCGTATGCAGGAGCATATATATCAGATGGAATTACTCAAAATACAAATTCAAGTACAAGTGTTTTTTTAGGAGCAAGAACGTATCCTTTAAATATCAACCAAGTAAATCAAATAGTTATAGGTTATGATGCAACAGGGGCGGGTTCTAATACTGTAACTTTAGGCAATGCATCAATAACAAGTACAAGATTAAGAGGTTCAGTTTTAGGTGGTTCATTTGTAAAAGATGGTGGGCTTTCAACTGAATTTTTAAAAGCAAATGGAACTGTTGATAGTAGTACTTATTTAACTTCGGCTTCTCTTACAAATACGCAGAACTACTTAACCAAGTATGGTCTAACAGGTCAGACCATTTCAAGACTATTTGACACTGGCACCTCTTTAGGTATAGGAACTGTTAATGCCCCTACTAAGGATTTGACCTTTGGCAATCAAGCTGCCAGAGCGATTGGAATAGAAGAGGATTTAGCAACTGTTTCTGGAAAGAGTCTAAGTATTAAAGCTGGAAGGACTAATGATTTTATTATTTCACCAACAGCAACTTCACTTGGAGTAGCATTAGAATTTACTTCTATAGTTTATATGCCAAATGGGGATATTTACGGTTTAAATTCTAGTGGTTCTCTTTATAAGAAGAACCACTTATCTATAGAATTCAATCTAGTATTTTCTTTAGAGACAAATGCAATTCTTTATCTTGACAAAAATAGCATTTTATATGTTATGTTTTATGGTTGGAATTTCAGTGTTCCTGTATATACAATTAACACCAGTACTTATGAATTAACTTTAGTGGAAAACATAGCATCTCCGTCAGAGTATTTAAAAGCAAGTAATGGGTATACTTATATGGTACAAAGTGTTCCATTTGGTGCTCAGCCAGGGTCCCTATTAAGAAGACTCAATGGAGAAGTTACTTATGCCTCAATTTTACCTGGAGTTACTATTTGGAGATTGTGTGAGGCACCAAACGGTGATATTTACGCTATTTCTCCTAATGGCGATATCTATAAGCAGTATTTAGGAGTTGGTGATTTTATTGCTTTAAACCAAACTTATAGAAACTGGTCTGATATATACCCAAGCACCAATGGAAATATATATGCAACAGTTTCTAATGGCGATATTTATGTTCAATATTCAGGATTAGGCTCATTTGTCGCCCTTAATCAAACATCAAGAGATTGGAAAAGTATTACTGAAGATTTCAATAATAATTTGTACATCGCTGCGGGGTCGGATATTTATTATTTAGATAACTCAGCAAAGGGAACTGCAAATTTAAGTGGAGGAGACTTAAAGTTAGCGTCAGGAACTGGAAAAGGCACAGGTACCTCTTCTATTAAAATGTACACAGGTCAAAAGCTGCCCTCAGGCACTGATATGCAACCTGAGACTTTAAGAGCTGAAATAAACAACGAAGGTCTTATGACCCTTTCTTCTGTTACTAATGCTATAATAGATGCTGACCTTACAGGAAAAGCTGTTGTTACAAAAGAATATGCAGATGCTAACTATGGTGGTGGCGGTG
>Ga0181346_1000354_pt1 | contig 19822 bp, 17 predicted proteins | sample Su13VDMM15DN_FD_130100 | JGI IMG/M metagenome (GOLD analysis project Ga0181346, IMG submission 130100) | Freshwater viral communities from Lake Michigan, USA - Su13.VD.MM15.D.N | ecosystem: Environmental > Aquatic > Freshwater > Lake | place: USA: Michigan | collected 2013-07-15 | reverse complement strand
TCCCGCTGGTCTTGGTGCTACTCCGCAAGCTGCACCTATGGGTCAGCCTCCTGCTATGGGTCAGCCTAGCGCTCCGCCTCCGGGTATGGCTATGGGTGGTATGGTGCCTCCGTATGCTTCTGGGGGTCTTACCGACCTCCCTATTCCTGATGGTATGTTCGATGAACCAAACAACGGTAGCTACGCCAGTGGCGGTATCATTACGTTTGCTGCGGGTCCTGACGGTGAAGTAAAAACACAAGCAGAACTAGACGCTGAAGACAGGCGCAGGGATAGGAAACAGTTCCTCACCACTGGGGGAGCGAGTCCAACAGATTCAGACGGCACTATTGTTGTTCAGCCTGAGTTGGCACCGGAGGATAATTCACCTGAGAGCTACTACGGTAACTTCAGGGACCCCTTTCAACAAGAACGGTCCATTAAGGATTTCTACAATCCTAAGCGCGAAGCGAATAACGCGCTCACGGACCTGCTTAAAGGTGAAGGTAGCCCCGAGGAACTGGGACGCCGTAAGAAGGAAGATATGTGGCTGGCTCTGGGGAAGATTGGTGCCAAGATGGCCGGGACTCCCGGCTCGTTCCTGCAAGCTGCTAGTGCTGGCATGGCCGAAGCCCTGCCCGGTATCGGTGCTGCAGCAAAAGAACGCAAGGCTGATCGGCGCGATGCAATCAAAACTTTGGCTCAGCAGGAGGGTCTTAGCAACAAAGAAGCCCTTGATATGTTTAAGCTTATCCAAGACGGCACTAACAAGTATGGTGAGTTTGATATTGCGCGTCTCACCCGCGAGCAGCAAGAGCGGTTGGAGATACTTGGCCGTAACAGCCAAGAGCGTATTGCTAGAATCCAAGCGGCTGCGGGGATTACCTCAACAGGCATCTCTGCTTCGGCCCAGCGAGATGTTGGTAGGATGGGCCTCACAGAACGCAGGGTTGCTTTCTCTAGCGCTACTTTCGACGACCTCAGCAGGAACGCGGCGACTGACCCTGAGTACCTAAGGCGTGTCGAGACTGGAGGGATGAACGCTGGGAAGGAATACCTATATGACAAGGCTGAAGCGATTACTAACCGTGCGTTTGGCGGCGGGAGTGGCAGCAACGACCCAGCAGGTCTCCGTGGCGGACGCCCATAACATTTAATAGGTAGGAGAATATGGGCACTCTTGCCGACTTCCGTCGCCAGTATCCTCAGTACGACGACATGAACGACGTCGAGTTGGCGGATGCGCTTCATAAAAAATACTATTCGGATATCCCGAAGGCAGATGTTTTTAAGCGTCTTGAGGTAAAAACGCCAGCCCCCGTGACGGCTGCGCCTGCGCCTGCCTCTATGGTGGCTGAAGTCGCTAATAGGAATAAATACCTTAACGAGTATGCAGCGGACCAAAAACGACAGCTTGATGAAACACTACGGCTATCAAAACTACCCGGCGTGACAGCAAGTATGCGCGAGAACGCCAGCGGCAGAATAGAAGAATACCGTAAAACCCTTGGGGATATCAGGGGTGAGAAAGATTACATGCAGCGGACGGGTACACTTGTGCCCGAACGGTCATTCGGCCAAGCTGCTATGGACCAACTCAAAGGGTTCGGTGCTGGTGCGGTTCGCACAGTCGCAGGTATTCCTAGTCTTTTAGGTGCGGTAGGTATCGAAGCTTTCGGCAAAGCCTCTGAACAAGTAGGCGAAGGGATTGTTAAAAACTACCTTGCGCCGGACGAGAGTGATGCAGCGCAGTTTAGTACGTTTGCTAAACAAGGTCGGCGGCTTTCTGAAGTAGCAGGTAGTGTTGCACCTGCGTTTGCTACTCGTGGCGCTAGCCGCTTAGGTATGGCTGCTGCTGGTTCACGCGCTGTACCCGCAATCGCACGGGTAGAACAAGCGGCACAACTGGCATTAGGTGCGGGTCCCGGTGCCCAACAGCAACGTCAAGCTATAGAACGGTATGAGCAAGAGACGGGCACTACCGTTAACCCTGTCGTGCGCGCATTTGCACAGGCACTCGGTGTTGCTATCGGTGCTTCAGAAGTTCTCACCCTAGATGCTATGATGGCGCGGGTGCCTTCTAAACTGCGTGGGTCTATGACTGCGAAAATCGCAAGTCTCGCGGAGCGTGTGCAAGTTGGCGGTATGTCGCCAAAGGCTGCTGCTGCTGAGGCCCGTGCGCTTGTAGCTGATATCCAACAGACTGCGCGGGGTCGTATTGGTGTTGCCGCCCTCGAAGAAGGTACGCAAGAATCCGGTGCGCAGCTTGCGCAAAATGTTGTAGAGAGGGCCGCTTACAACTCTGAAAAAGATATAACTGAAGGAGTCGAAGAAAACTTTACCTATGGCGCAATCGTCGGTGGCGGTCTGCGTGGTGGTGTTGAAGGTGTTAACGCCGTAGTTAATCGGGGCAAAGCAGAAGCCAAGGGCGAGACGGATTTAGCTAATTCTCCTCAAGTCGAACAGGAATTTTACCGTTTAGTTACCGTTGAGACACAGGCACTGCGTGATCAGAACCCTGACCTAACCCAACGCCAAGCCTATAACCAAGTAGTAAAGGACGCAGGTAGGCTGTACGATACGGCTATTGCAAACACCCTTTTTGGGGCGGAAGGAGGGGCCGATGTTGATACCGGAATGGATGTCGTCGGAGGAGTTGGAGCAGGCACTACTCCTGATCTCGGAACCCCGCCGCCCGCACCCGGTGCTGCAGACCTTGGAGAAGTTGTCACAGGAGGACTGGGGCAGTCTGTCTCTAGCGTATCAGTTCCTACTGTTGGCGAAGGAGCGGGAGTCGCTGCACTAGTAGAACCAACAGCAAAACTAGTTAAGGCTACGGTGCCTACCATTGAACAAGCGTTTACGGACTCGGCTATTGATTTTGAAGAAGTTTACGGCATTAAGAAGCTCAACGCAGAACAAAAGAAGCAGGCTGCGCGCATCGTTATCCAAAGCCCTGAAGTCGATCCTTATGACGCGATTGACTCGGTACTTAAGCGCGGAGCGCTGTTACGTGGCGAGAAGGCACCGTCTACCTCGCGCACTACGGTCACAGGTTCTGCGAACGCTCAAGAAATCCAAGACAAGCTTGTTGCGGACATCGCAGCTATTAACGCCAGAGCCGATGAGTTAAAGACCACGCTCGGCGCGCAGCTTCAGGAGCAGTATGACGCTGATATGGCGTCAATCGAACGGGGCGAAGAACCTCAGTTTGGGTTTGGACCTTCGCAGCAAGTGTCACTGGACCCCTTTGAGGCTGCGCCTTCGGTCGATCAAGTTGCAGTGGCTCCTGTTGTAGCAGCTATTGAGCAGGCTACTGCGCCTACCGGTAGTGTTGTTCCTTCGCTGGCTGAGACAGCAGCGCGTGATTTAGGTATTACGGAAGCACCTGCTCCCGAAGTGGTAGCTGAAGAAGTTGCACCTGAGCCTGCGTTTGAACCACAGCTTTCACCCCAGAAGGAAGCTGCACAGCAGACTGCTAATCCCTCTATGTTTAATGAAGGTGTGCGCGATATTCAGCGCGGCGCTGAACCACTGACTGACCAGCAAATCCTTGACGCACAGGACCAAGAAGCTCTGGATGCCTACAAGGCTGGCATGGAGTACGAAACTCAACGCACGGCTGAGCCAGTAGCCGAAGAGGTCGCACTTGAGCCAGTAACCGAAGAGGTCGCACCTGAGCTAGTAGCCGAAGAAGCCGTTGCTGAGCCAGACCCGTTTGCTGACGCATTGAATGCTGTTGAAGATGCTTACTGGGGTGAAGACGCGGACGGTAACGCGCAGCCTGAGATTGACGAGAAGGCGTACAACCTGCTCGTCTCTGCTGCTGAAAACAAGCGCGGTTCCCCCGAAAAAATCCTCGATGCTCTTGAGCAAGCTAAAAACCGTTTTGCTGACGCTGATCTCAATCAACGCTACCGTCGTGACGGCACAGGGCAGGGGGTTACTAAGGAAGCTGTTCAAAAGTATATTAACGGCTTAATTTCCGGATGGAGGGCGAACATCAATGTCAATGTTGTTGATTCGATAGATGACCTTCCTCCTGCGCTAAAAGAAGCAGTTATCCGTGATGCCGCTCAAGAAGCACAAGGGTTTGTTACCGCTGAAGGTGACATCTATATCCTAGCGTCTAACCTTGCTGATGTTAGCGATGCTGCTGCCACCCTGTATCATGAGGGTCTGGGCCACCTTGGTTTGCGTGCGCTATTTAATAAGCGTCTTGATGGCGTTCTTCAGCAAATCTACGACGGCAATAAAAAGCTGCGGGACGAGGCTGACACTTGGTTCGAAGAAAACTCCGGGGCGTACCCTGAGAACTCAAACCCAAGGCTCCGTGCCCTAGAAGAAGTTCTGGCTATCCAGTCTGAGGAAGGCCGCATTGACGCCAACATCTGGGCAAAGATCACTGCTATCATCAAAGACATGGGCCGCAGGGTCGGTATCAAGTCTTCTTTTTCTGACAGAGAAGTGCGGGCCATTCTGGCTATGGCACACGATCAGATCATAAACGGCCCCCATAAGAGCGCTACCATCAAGGGTCTACGCTACATGCTCCGTGCTTGGCATGGTAGCCCGCACGACTTTGATGAGTTTTCTACAGGAGCAATCGGTACTGGGGCTGGAACCCTGTACGGCTGGGGTCTGTATTTCTCATCCAAAAAAGAGATTGCCGAGTATTATCGGGATGAACTTGCCAGAAAAAGTGTCAAGATAGATGTTGGCGGGCGTACAATTTCAAAAAAATCTTTTGACGTTGGTTCAATAATAGAATCTCTTGGTTTGCAAAAAACAAGTGATTATCCTCCAGCTTATCCTGCGGAATGGGCGCTTAATCAAATTGCTGAGGGTATGTCGGTTGATGAGGCCATTACCGATATGCAGTATAACTATGACCATTACCCCCCAGCATCCGTAAAAGCTGCAGAAGCTGCGATCCGCGCTGCAAACCCTCGGCTTATGGGTGCTGGAAAACTTTACGAGACTAACATTAATACTGAAGAAGAGCGGTTACTTAACTGGGATAAGCCCTTTTCAGAGCAGTCGGAGTTTGTCCAAGAGCGTTTGGCTGGGCTGGGTCTACAACCCCCCACAGAAGAAGCCCTCGGTAAACAGCGAGACAGGCTAAATGAAGTCTCGATTGAATACGATATCTTGCTAGACCGTCGCAATGCGGAGCTTAAAAAACTTGGCGTCAGCGATGTCTACGTCCTACGTAGAGCAGATATCCAAGCACTTGCGGATAATCCGCAGAACCGTGAACTTCAGGCGGTTATGGATGATCTACAGGTAGTTCGTTCAGAACTGAATACTATTGAGTCTCGTTTAAGCGCTGCCTTAAGCGTTGCCTACGGATATAACCAATACGGAGAAGGGCTATATAGCCAACTCGAACAGCGTCTTGGTTCTCCAAAGGCAGCATCGCAGGCACTTCTTCTCGCTGGTATCCGTGGTAACGTGTATGCTGGGGATAGCTCTGGTGTTAAAAACTATGTGATCTTTAACGGCAGCGACATTGAGGTTGCCAACAAGTACCAGCGCAAAAAGAAAACTGGTCTGGGTAAGGCCCCTACACCTAAGGTCGTCTCTGGTGGTAAGCTGGTCGTCCTGACCGAAGCGCAAAAGCGCACGGCACTGGCCAAGGCCAAGGCTGTACGGGAGAAAATGAACCGTATCCAGAAGCGGATTGCGGCTACCAACGATACCGCTGACGTTTTGAGTGGTGGCATCGACCTCGCCAAACTGGCGCGTGGTGATACAGAAAACTTGGCGCTTCTGCGCGGTGCTATCGACACCCTTGATATTGGTAAGTGGAAGCTAATTTTACCGACCCTTTCGACCGAGGACATCTTCCGTATCCTGAAGGGGCGCATTCCGGGTCTCACTGAAGCCGACCGGATTATTCGGCAAGACGTTACCCGCTTCCAAACCAGAGAGTACCTAAAGCTTGCCGATGAGTTGGAGCAGGTTGCTGAGTTCCTGAAGAAGTACCCGAAGGCCGCACAGGCTCTGTCGGACCTTGAGTTTGCCGCCGTGGCGTATCAGGTGGACCCGACCAAGGCACCTACGCCTGAGGCGTACGCCAAACTCGATAAGAAAACCAAGGAGCTTCAGATTGAACTGGGGAACGTCACGGCTGGTGACGCCAAGGGTAAAAAGGAAGCTGAAAATAAAATCGCTCGTCGGTTTGCCGAAATTAAAAGCGTCTACGTAGGCGTCCCCGGTGATGAGCGCGTGCATGGTTGGCGTGATCTTGGCCGTCCGGAATTTGGCGGCGGTAAGGGTCGTGAAATCTTTAAGCTTCTGCGGGACGGCCATCGGCGCGACTTAGAAGCCAAGTATAATGCGCTTCGTGACCGCCTCAAGGAGACCAAGAAAGACAAGGCGCTCGACGAAGCGTTGGAGAAGCTCGAAGCACAATTCAAACCTGCTATGGATCAGGTCATCTATTTCCCCGCCATGCGCTTTGGTTCGTACTACGCGCGTGTGGGTACGGGTGCTAACAGCATCTTTAAAATGTTTGAAACTCAAACTCAGCGCAATCAATTTGTGCGGATTATGAAAGCTCGTAACCAAGAAGTCACTGAGACCGGCAATGTCGAAGACCTACGGAGCAACTTTCAGCAGGTGTCAGGAGGCCCAATAAAAGAAGTCCTTGACCTATTTGACGGTGACCCAAAAGACATCGGTGCGCTCAAGAGCCAAGTCTTTGACCTGTGGTTGCAGACTATGTCGGCGGGCGATATGCGTAAGCACATGGCTCCGCGCAAGATGCGCGCTGGTTACAGCACTGATATCCTGAAAAACTTTGCCAACTTCCGGCGCTCGTCCATTAACGATGTGAAACGCGCCAAGTTCGGTGAGAAGCTGCGTACGGAAATCTCCCGCGCTAAGGACGGCCTCGAAGGTGCACCCGACCGCGAGAAGATGAACGCCTTCATCAAGGAAATCGAGCTTCGCACGAGGAGCGACCTGATGCCACCTGAGCGGGGCAACCCCTATTGGGAGGGCGCTATTGAGCTTGGTAATAAGATGGCCTTCTACCAGTATCTGGCTAACCCTAAGACTGCGCTCATCCAGCTTACACAGCTTCATATCGTGGTACTTCCGATACTGGCCCAAAAGTACGGTCACGTTAAGGCCACCGCTGCACTGGCTAAGTACGGGTTCTCCAGCCTTGGTGGTTTTGTTGTAAGTTCGTTGAAAGCTACCCCCCGTCCGGGGAACAAATGGACTTTTGACTGGAAGCAGCCCAACCTGCTCGACAACCCGATCTCGGCGCTCAAGGAAGAAAGCGACCCGGAACTCTACGAGGTGTTGTCGGAAGGGTGGAACGAAGGCCGCGACCTAAACCTCTGCGGGAATACCTTTGCCAACCAGATTGGCGGTTATGGTAACGCTGACCCCCAGCAGAGCAATGCGCTTCAAGAGCTTATGAAGGGCCGTGTCCACACGGCTGCTTGGCGCGGTTCGACCTTTGCTTTCGAGGCAATGGGCACGTTGATGCACCAGATGGAGAGCGTGAACCGCGAAGCTACCTACATGGCTGCGCTGGAACTGGCGTATCGGGAGAACAAGAAGAACGGCCAGACCCACGCCGAAGCAAAGAAGAACGCTATTGAGGCGGCTGTGGAGACTACGCTAGCAGCTACCTTCGACTTCTCATCATACAACAAACCACGTGTCCTGACCGCAGGGGTAGGTCGTTTGGCTGGGCAGTTTATGAGCTACCCTTACTTCATGACGTCGCTGTTGGCACGGAACATGTACACGGCGATTAAGGTTGGCGAATTGGAACCCGGCGAGCGGCTGGCTGCCATCGAGGTTGCGACCGGTGCACTTTTCAATATCGGCCTCTATGCGGGTATCACCGGAGTGCCGCTGTACGGCTTCTTTACCACCCTCGCTAGCTTGCTAATGTGGGCGTTTGGCGATGACGATGAGGAAGAAGGCGGTCTAAGCTACCTCGACGAAGACGGCAACATCAAGGCTACCTATAATATTGATTGGTGGGTCCGGAACGTCTGGATACCTAAGACTTTTGGGCCGGATGGCACGGTTGCTAACCTCTTCGGACTCGATGACGACACGGCTGAACTAGTGGCGCGCTCGGTCGAGAAAGGGCCGATCTCAGCCATCACTGACATTGACCTATCCAACTCGATAGCGCTGGACTTTATGTTCTTCCTACCAAGGGAGTCCCGTGCTGATACGCCGGAAGGCAAAGTGGTGGACTACACGTTCAGTATTATGACCGGCGCGGCTGGCAATATGGTCATGGACTACATCAAGGCTGGTAAGGACCTGATGAATGGCTACACCAACCGTGCTTTGGAGCGACTACCAAAGCTGTTTGGTAACATCGCCAAGGCTAACCGCTTTGCTACCGAAGGGCAGACAAACTACAACCGTGAACTGGTCGGCATGGATGTGGACTTCTGGAGCAGCGACAAGGCTATCCTGCAAGCCCTTAGTTTTGCTTCGACCGAAGCCGACCAGAAGCAGCAGCAGAACTACGAAGCCAAGTCTATCAAGGTTAAGGTCGGGAAGGCCCGTGCGGACTTCTTGGATAAGCTACGCAAGACTGCGCTCGACCGCTACCAGTACGGTAGTAACCCAGAGACGGATGCTGCGCAGCAGCAGATTGTAAAGGATTGGGTCACGTTCAACCAGACCTACCCGACGGATGTGATTGGGATAGACTCGTTCTACGAGGTGCAAAACAACGCGGTTAGTAATGCTGCCGAAAGTTATGGCACCCGTGGATTGCCACTGGACGAGAAGACCCCCTACCTACGCGACCTCTATCTGCGTCGCCTCGAATCAGAGAAGAAATAAAAAAGCCCCCCAGTTGGTGCAAACTGGGGGGCTAATGATACCAGAGGGGTACCGAGGAAGGAGCAACTTCCTAGCACAGCGTCATACTCACTGACGCCAGATACGTAAACCCCTAATACCGTCGCAAATCACGACTTTCATCAAAATCTTTATCCGTAGGCGTTTACAGACCTCCGTTATGCTCTGCTTGGCCCCCACAATGTCGAGGCAAGGAAAGAACATTGACCTACCCTTCCTGAAGGTACGCCAGTCGATGTCGTAGTCAATCTCCCCCACTCTCACCGGTCTGCTCCGCTTCGTCGGTCTGCTCCGTAGTGTCGATACCTATAATGTTATCTAAGTTGAGGAAGCCACCCACAGCCGTATCGAAGACCAACGAGTAAACCCCCGGCGTGATAACCTTCATGCCCTTCGATAGCCGCTTCACCTCTGGCTTGAGGTAGATGCCCTGCTTCTTAAGCTGGGCTAGGGTTTCCTTATAGTTGATCTGAGAGTCAACGCAGTCATTCTTAAAATGCTTAGCATTAATGTACATGCGGTTGGTGTCTGGCTCGTAGCGTACCAGCAGTTCTCCTTTAGGCTCAAGCTGCGGCAGCATGGGCATCTGGCTGCGCCGGTCTACCTTATCGTTCACGACAAGGATGTTCTGCATGTGGCGGTTAAGGTAGTCGCCAATGATGGTCACAAGGTCGGTAGCTGGCGGCTGCACATCCTCACGCAAGGTATTCAGCATCTGGGTAGCCCACTTGTAGATGCGCTTCATATCCCAGTTTATCAGGCCAAGTTCCTTAGCAATCAAACCACCAGTGATATTAGCGGCAATAACTGCGGACCAGAAGCGTTCACGCTGCGTCAGCTTGAGTTCGCGGTCCAGCTTGGCTTGGATGTGTTTGAACGTATCAACCACTTCCTTTTTCTTTTTAACTAGGTAGGTGGCATAGATCACCCCCGCATGGCCGTAGTTGCCGAACAACTGGTGGTCGAACATCTGCTTTGCATACGCCACCTCCACGGCATCGGAGTAGTCGATCTTATACTCCATCATGCGCATCATCTCGCCATCGGGCGTAGCCTTTGCCTTAACCAGCTTTTCATAGAAGGATGCGTTCGAGGAGCAGAGGCTGATTGTCTGCCACCGTGTGTTGTTGACACGCAGCTTGTTGCCGCTGGCTTCCATGCGCTCCTTACCCTTACCGTTCGCCATCGCGTAAGCAAAGTCGGAGAAAGGCACCGGCAACATGTTAGTCACTTCATCCACCGTGTAGGGTAGGTTGTTATACACACCGAGGCGCATGATGCTGGCGTTCACTGTGTCTTGCGGGGTCGTGCAGAGGTGCTTCGGGTGGCCCCAGACGCTGTTGCACATATGGAGGATGGTAGTCTTACCCGTGCCGGAGTGTTGGTGGATGACGTTTATGATGGCCCCACTCTGGTTGGAGAAGCGCAGAAGCGGCGCACCAAAGGTAGTAAGCGCAGCAAACGCATTGCCTTCAAGCCCTTCACGCCCGTAGATGTTAAACACTTCCTTCCACTTCTCCAGCGTACCCACAGCGCCCATGTGTGTGGCAATCTGTTCAGTGGTTGATGAAGGAGGGCTATAGAATACGCCCTCTGCGGTGACTTCCTTATCACCTACGATAAACTTGCTGTCATTGTCAGCCCAACCAAATTGAAGTCTCATAAGTTCTGCCCTTTTTCCGTATTGAAATGTGTCGATTGCCGAGATTAAGTATTCACAGATGAGGTCAAAACGTTTTGAGCCTACCATCACGCCTTCACCTGACAGGATTTTGCGTAGCTCTGCTTTGTCTGTGACCTTGTTGTTAGGGATGATGAACTCTTTCACACCATCACTAGGAGTATGCAGCCGGATGACTGCTACATCGCGCTGCACGGGGTCGTGCATACGCTTCACTACATAGAGGTCGTGTTGATATACAAAGACAGGATCGCCTTCGTCTTTAAATGGTTCCCGCCATATACCGCCTTCCTTGCCACGATAGAACGGCTTGGGGTACTCTGGGATGGTGACCACCTCCATTTCGCCTGTGCGCTCGTTGAGCAACTCCATCGTACGGTCTGCAACCGTAGCCTTAGGAACTGTCATGCCTAAACTTATCGGGTTCTTGATCTTCCCGAAGTGCGGGCACCCAGCGCAGCCACCGGGGTTGTTCCGTTCGAAAGTGGCGCAGTTGTGCGGCTGCTCGATGTGAGCAATCTTTTGCACCGTCTTGCCGGGGTCGTAGTCAGGATGCTGGTCCGACAGTAGGTGGATGGACTTGTCGGCGTCGTCGCAAAACTTTGCCACTGAGAGAGCGTCGAACCACCGAGGCTCCGAGATAGTGGTCTGGTTCTGGTAGCAGTCGAGAAGCTGTTGGCACCCATCACCCTTGGCACTGCGCGTCATGATCCGTCTGAAGCTTTTGCCGATGCTATCCTGCAACGATTTGCCCAGAGCAGTGAGAGGACGCTTCGCTGGTAGTGGCTCCGTTGAGGGCATCTTGACGCCCAGTAAGGTCACGAACACCTCGAAGTTAATCGGCTTACCCTCATGGATTACCGATACTTCAATAGCTGGGTCGTCTTTATAGTTATAGGTGCTAGGGATGCGTAGTACCCGTGACACCTCAAAAACCGCAGGGTCAACGTGAAGGTCGTGGGTTATGCAGAGTTCACGCAGCCGCGCAGCGACAGGCTCCCACTGCTCACGAGTTACTTCTTCGGTCAGCGGCCAGTATACGTGTAACCCGCGCCCTGAATTAACGAGGATAGGTTTGGGTAGGCCGATAGTGCGGCAGAACTTCTGCAACGCGGCTAAGGCTGTAGGCTGGTCTATGTAACCATCCGGCCTTTGAGTTTTTTGGTTTACTACTGCCTTGGTAGGCCCGCAGTCGATATCCAGCCAGAAAGACTTTATGGCTTTGACGTTGCTCTTTTTTCGGCCTGATCCATCAGTGTACTTTGCCACACCGAAGAAAACATTCCGCTTCTGTTGCACCATTAAAGCGGCGATTTCGTCTACTTCCTCACGGGTCTCCACGAGGTACTGTTTGGTGTTATCGACTCCCTTGATACCAAGCACGGCAAACCATCCGGAGGATGGCTGCACAGCGTTCAAGAGGTCAAATTGTGTCATGTGTGCCAGTCAGCGAAAGCTACCCTCCGCATATGCTTCTGATACCAGTAGGCATTTGCCCTAGTCGAATTGGGTTATGTAAGACTCGATTAAGGTGGCCAACGCTGGCTGCGGGTTAGTTGCTCCCGCGAACCAGTTGTATACCGTTTGACGAGTAACCCCCATCCTCTTTGCTACTACCGTAACCGGAACATCATGTTTGATGCACACTTTCCCGAGGCGGACACCCAGTGATTTACTGGGTGCCCTCCGGTTTAGATCACGTAGTCGAAGGCTGTAGCCCTGCGACATATTTAGTCCTCATCTTCCGCGCCATCGCCCCAAGCGTTTACGATGGACGCAAGGTCACCATTTGCAGCAGGGGCTTCTTCAACCGTAGATGCTTTGGCGCGGCGCTTCACTGGTGCGGCGGGTGCTTCATCTTCGTCGTCATCTTCCGGCTCTTCGGAGCGAGTGACAACAGGAGCGGGAGCAGGCTTAGAAGCTTCCTGCTTAGGAAGAGCCTTAACACCGTCAGTGGCAGCAACAGTTAGCTGCACATACTTCTTGGTTTCGGGGTCAGCCTGTGCCTCAACGACCAGCGCATACTCGGCATCGCTGATACCGCGCAGTGGTGTGAACAGCAGTTCCATGCTGTCAGCATTCAAGTCGTAGCTGATGTTGGTCACAACCGTGTCAGGGCTTTCGCCGTTACCCAGAAGGTACTTAACGTAGCTCTCGAACGGATGCACATTGCCGTTGCCCTTACCAAAGAGCGACTTGGCGGGCACGTTGAACTGGTAGACTTCCCCAGTAGGATCGCCCTCGACCAAAATAGCAAGGCGGCGCTGGAAGCGGCAAGCACGACCACCGTTGTCACCGGAACCCTTTACGTTCTGTGGGCAGTCGGCGCAGTTGGAATGCTGCTTGTTAGAGGCAGATGCCTCCGGCTTATCACCAAGGTTTGACCAGCAGTCAGGCAGCGTAGCCTTAGCATTAGGGTCATACTTGCCAGCGTAGAAGGTGCGGCTAACCTTGGGCAGTGCGTCAACGATGATAGAATTGAACTCGCCACGGATAGCGTTGCCCATCTGCTCACCGTTAATCATGCGCTTGAAAGTGCCGTTGGTGTTGGTGGCGATGCGGCGCATACTGTTGGTGGCCGCAAGGGTCTTAGCGAGGCCAGTTAACTCCCGCTTGCCGGAAGTTGAGACTGCACCGGACTGTTTGAAAATAGAAAGATTGCTCATAATTTCCTCTTACTTGTTGGTTGGTTTGCGAACTTGGACAACATATTTGCGGTCACACTGCAACCCAGCCGGGAAGGCTTCGGGGTTTTCTTGCAGGAACTGTTTCATGTTGCCATTGTGGATGCGCTGCTCCAAGAGTTGCGGCACATCGTTTTCCTTAATGAAGCGATACATCGTCTCCCAGTCGCTCGTCCAGTAGCGTGAGTTAATACGCCGACTGATTGTACCACTGGGGGTCTTGATGCTGTCGGCGTTCTGCTCGTTGCAGATTTCCAGCAGCTTGTTACTCACTATATCAAGTTGGTCCTTAAGGGCAGCTATAGCTTCCTTGTGCTGCTCTTCCTTCTCGTCGATAACAGCCCGGATTTTACGGTAAACTGCCACCATATCGCTAATGGGTAATTCGGTTTCGATCATAATTGCTCCTTCGCCCTGAGGCCCGACCAGCATATCTTAACATTTTACAGTGTCAAGGGGTATCTGTGGCGATTTGCCTATAGAGGTCGATAATTTTTTCGTGGTTCGTGATGTTGTGTTGCAGCATGTGGTACAGCCTAGCCTCTACGTCACTACCCCGAATATGAACGACGGTCATGTTGCTCTTTTGCCCCGGACGGTTGATGCGGGCGTTGGCTTGGAGGTAGGTTTCCACGCTCGTTACAGGTGCGTACCATATAACAGTGTTAGCTGCCGTGAGCGTCAACCCGTGCGATGCAGCCTGTGGCTGGATGATAAGCACATGCGGGTCTTTGCGGGTCTGGAACTCCTGCACAATCTCACTGCGGCGGTTCACTGGCACCTTGCCGTTGATGACATCACACGAGATTCCTTCCTTTTCTAACCTCTCACGTAGTAGCTGGATGGTATGTGTGAAGGGCACGAAGACTAGCACTTTTTGACTAGCTTCTTCAATGACTTCCAAGACAGCCGTCAAGCGGTTGCTGACATCGAACTCGATAACCTCACCAGTGTCCGTGTAGACCGCACCACCGCTGATTTGCAGTAGCTTATTGATCTTGGTGGCGGCGTTGATCGCGCTAACTTCTTCACCCGCTGCCTCAAAGAGCATCTCGTCCTTGAGCATCTTGTAGTAGGACATCTGCATCTTGGTGAGGGGAGCTTCGCGCTCCATGTAAGTAACATCGGGCAGGTCGAGACAGTCTTTCCTCTCGAACCGAATGGCAGGTTGTAACACCTTATGCACGATGCCCTCTGCCTGTGGTTTGGCTACCCACTTGAACTGCGTTGCCTTGTACATGACTTGATCTCGGAACGAGCCGTAGTACTTGGGGCAGTTATCGGGGTTGACTAGCTTAGCCAGCCCGTAGGCGTCCAGTGGCGATTGTGCTGCTGGCGTACCAGTAAGCATCCAAAGACGCGGTTTGATCGTGTTCATGATGCGGCTAAGCACCTTCCAACGGTTGGTCTGCGCATTCTTGTAGGCGCTGGCCTCGTCCACCACGATAAGGTCGAAGCCACCGTTGATAACAGCGTCTTCTACCACGGCTAACCCGTCAAAGTTAAGGATGACGAACTCGTTGCCAGCCTTGATGATCTTCTCACGCTGCTTGGCCGCACCATGCGCAACGGAGCAAGAGCGGTGCATCGCAAAGGTAAACAAGTCCTGCTGCCATGCAGCTTTCATGATGGATAGCGGACACAGCACGAGGATGCGCCTGATCTCACCCAGCTTAATCAGATAGTCCGCAGCCCAGATAACCGAAGCGGTCTTACCTGTACCCTGCTCGTTGAAGCAGAACGCCTTATCGTTGAGGGTGAGGAAGGATGCAGTGGTCTTTTGGTGGTCAAACGGCTTGTGTTTACCGGGCCACTTATAGTTTTTCTGGATCGGTGATGGTGGGTTTTCTATGCCGAGCTTCATGAGCGCCTTAGTTTCCTTAAGGCCCCATCTCACTGCTACTTCGTACGTATCCCCATCCTGCCTATATACCGCGCTCTTCTTAATATTGTCGGTAATGGTCTTGGGTTCGGTAGTCTTGACGAGTAGCACCTTATCGTCAACGATTTGCATTATTTCTTCCGTTCTCGTTTGCTGGTTTCATCCACTAAATTATGTTTGCTATCACGTTTGAACGAGCGGTTCTTAGCAGCGCTCTCGACGCGCACACCTTGCTTGTTGCTACCACCCTTATCGAAAGCCACCTTGTGGGCTACGTCTTTGCCGTCACCCTTGCTAACCTTGCCCTCTTTCATGAGCTTGGCACGGGCGGCGTTACGCGCAGCACGGTTCTTTTTTTGCTCCGGACTAGCTTCGTATTTGGCAGCAGTGTTGTACTTGCGGTCTTTAGGGTCTTTGTACGGCATCACCACTTCCTCGGCGGTTTATAGTGCTCGCATACTAGCACGGGACACCATCCACACAAAGGCCCAGACTTGGGGTTCCATACGCCGCTATCTACCGCGCTCTCTAAGGCATCCAGCTGCGAGTCAAACACAGAGAAATAGCCATCCAACCCCTCTCGCTTGTGAATCTTCTTAGGGAACTCCTGACTAACCACGAAAGCTAGCCCTGACTTGATCTTCATCACCTCGGGGTAGTGGACGAATACCGCAGCAGCCATAAGGTCAAGCTGCTTCATGTCGGCGTACTTGGCGTTCTTACCAGTCTTGTAGTCCACCATGTGGGCAGTCTCACCGTTCACGATCAGCAAATCGACGATACCCCGCCACCACACCTGCTTACCAAAGAAGCCGCAAGGCTCGTAGCCAGTACCCGTCTTCTCGACACCCAGCTTCAACTCAGTGTGCTTCTCGCCGGGAAACTTGGCTAGCACTTCCACTACGCTAGCATACTGTGTAAACTTAGGCGGGATCGGTGTGCCGTTCTTGATAAACAACTCGGCAGCTTCGTGGAAGTCGGTTCCGTAGATAGCCGCCTCGCCGGGGCTATCCTTAACATCCTTGGCGATCTTCAGATGGTAGTACTTCTTAGGGCACTGATCGAAGGTCTTGATGCTTGAGTAGGACCAAGCTGTCATGGGGGGTTATCTTTCTCGTCGTCCGGCTTACCATAGTGGAAGCCATCCTCGTCCTGCCACCCTAGCGGGGCCAGTGCACAAAGCAACCAAGTTGCGATACCACATACGCCCATAAGGATCATCGCTATGGTTATCATCACGTTACCTCCAGTGCTGCTAGTCGCTTTCGCATTCCCAGACCGTTGTCGCGGTCCGAATGTCTGTCGGCCAGCCGGTGTCCTGCGTGAAGCTGCGCTCTTGGAACAGGAGCATATTGGTTGGCCTAATAAGCAGCCTGTCGCCCCTCGTCTGCATGAACGCAAACTCCTTACTCTGGCTAGGTGACATGCTGAAGCCGTCGCTGTGCGGGCAGGCCCAAAACAGGCACGTCGCCTTATCCTCGGTGCCGTCGTAGCGCGCGTCCAGCCCGGACAAATACGGGTATGAAATGGTATCGAACTGGGTTCCGAAACAATCCCAGACTTGCGCTTGCTTGAGCGTCCAACCTTCCTGCGGTGTGGTGCTAAAGGCTAGGGCGTGAGGTGGCAGGTTACGATACACCGCGCCGCACTCCAGCATTACGTGGCATCCAAAAGCTCGGTTTTCCTCAGACCTTATGGCGAACCACACGGCGGGTTCAAAGCGTTGCTTGCCGCCCCGAAAGAACGCGCTGTCCACATATACGTAGAGGTGGTGCGGTAAGTTGCGGCTGCTCATTGCTTGTCTCCTAATGCTTGACGCAGTTCTTGCACCTCTTCACGCAGCCGCTCGTTCTCGGCTTCCAGTGCTTTGACCCTCTCGGTCAGCAGTTCTTCGGGGTATTTCATCTCATAATTCCCTTCGCGTCGTGCTGGGGTTGTCCTGTCACGGGAAATTACCCCCCACTGGGTTGGGTAGACCGAGAGGTGCAGCGGTGCCTACGGTCGCGCCCACGGGAACAGCGTCACCGGTCCACGGCGACTCATTCATCGGGCCTTTGCAGTCGGCCAGCCGCACACCATTGACTTTGCGAGGGCGCACAACGCACGGGAAGCTCCACATGTTGCTCATGCCGCCTCCCGGTGCTGCGGTAGTGGTAAAGGTCCGCTTGACGGATGGCAGCACGGCCCAGTTGGGTAGCTGCGGATAGCTTTGCGCGTTTGAGAACAGCGACCAGACAGTCTTAGGTGTGCCATCAGGGCTACTGCACGATCCGTTCATTAGACTGAGGTCTGCTATGCTAGGCCCACGCAGCACTGGGCAGACGGATACGCCCGCCTGAAACTCTTTGCCGTTAACCTTGACGGTTTCGCCGGGGATGGCGACTGTCGGGCTGCTGGCACACAGTGCGTATGGCTTGTGGCAGATAGCCAGCGCAGGACTGGCGATGGCCGGGGTAGAGGTCGATGCAGCCATGATGGCTGTGAGTGCTAGGTACTTCATGCTGCTAATCCTCTCGCGTTGCATACTTGCCGCATCATTAGTGGCGTGAAGCCCCAGATACGCATGGCTTGGCTGTAGTCCTGTGTGGCGCGCTTCAAGTCGCTGTCCAGCACTGCTAGTTGGCTAGCTAGCCTGTCACGCTTGGCGAATAGGGCGGCGGCGCGCTTGGCCGCATCGGTTGCGGGGTCAGTCATTGTTTGCTCCTTCGATTGTTTCTGGTTACGCTAGCCGGTCCATATACCACTTGGCTTTGGCAAGGTCTTGCGCGGGGTTACCCTTCAGGTCCGCACGGGTTAGGTACTTGATGACGCTACCCTTCAGGTACCCGGCGAACTCTTCGTCGGTGAGCTTGGCCTTGATGAAGTCGATAGTCTCGATACCGCCGTATGTGTAGTGCGCGGGGCTATTCACGAGGTCTGGTGCTAACTCCACTAGCTCCAGTACACCTCCCGCTTCCTTAAGCTGCTTCTTAGCTAGGTAGATGTAGCTGTCGCTAACCAACATACGCGATTTGATCTGCTTTACAGTCTGCCCACCTTTAAGCATGTCCAAGACAGCTTCAATTTTAGTTTTGTACTTGGCTGGGTAGTATTGAACTGCTTGTTCTTTATTAGTCATTTCAATTGCTCCTTACTTGAGGTTACCGCCCGATTTTAGGATATCGCCGCCATAGACGTAGGTTCCTACGTGCTCTAGCTTGATGAACGGATGGGCGTAGATTTTACCGCCATGCTTCCTGAATAGCTCGCAGAAGTGGTAGTCTTCTGACAAGAGTGCGCCGGTATGGTCGATACTGGTAGCAAAGAACTCATACGTCAGCGGCTTAACGTACTCGTCAGTCTCTGGGTCTTTGAACGATGCAGTTCGGTACGTAGGTACATGAGGCATCAGATGCTCGAACACTGCCCGCTTGATGAGCATGAAGCCCGTGCCGCCATGCCGCACCTCGAAGATACCCTTCTCGTTGGTAGTAGCATCGTCTGTTCCTACCATGTTGAGGACGAATGCCCCGGCGTAATCTTGCAAGTCTGTTTGGCTCGTCTGGGCAGCGCGCTTCACGCTATCCCAGTTCACTTCCTTCTTGGGGTAGATACCGCAGACAATATCTTCGTCTGCTAACATCAGTTGGGCAACAGCCTCACCGTCAAAGCTAATGTCCGCGTCAATGAACATCAGGTAGTCGTGGTTGTTCTCTAGGAATACGCGGGCTAGCTCGTTGCGGGCACGAGTAATGAGGCTCTCGTTCATGAGGTGGCCCCAGAATACCGGGACTCCAATCTCTCGCATCTTCTGCATAGTCGTGAGTAACCCCATCACATAGTGCCCGGTACACATACCGCCGTACATCGGGGTAGCCACCATCAGGGTTGGCTTCTTCGGCTCCACGGGTTTTACTTTAATCGTGTCGGTCATTTGCTTGGTCCTTGGTTTCGTACCGAATGTTGATCTCTGCAAACGGGCTACCACCTGCCTTAAAGGGTACTACATCCAGTAGATGCTGGTATGCTCGTACCGCAGCGTTCATAGCTATAAGGGCTTCGTGCATGGCTTTTTGCCATACTTCCGGTTTCTCTTCAGTCATTCCACTTGCTCCTTCTCTCTGTGGCCTAGGTCTACGTGCATATTGACTAGCTTATCCACAACTCGCTTAAACGAGTCGTCTTTCTTCATCATTCTGTCCGCACGGATGAGGCCGTGTATTACAGTGCTGTGGTCCCGGCGCATGATCCTGCCAACCTGCGTCTTGCTGGCACCCCGTAGATAGAGCGCCATATATAAGCCGAACCGTGCGCGGCATACGAAAGCAGTCCGGTTGTCTGCATAGATAACGTCGGGATGGATTTTAAACATCTCCGACCCGGCTAGAACGAGATCGCTTGTAAGCACTATGCTAACCTCTCTTCCTGATAACCATTTGGTAGCCAACGTGCACGATCTCGACCTCCTCTGCGAAGATGTTTACGAAGGCGTCGATAGCCAGCTTGGGCCTGTGCAGGATATCGCGGGTGCTGGGCATCCAGTTGTAATCGTCAAACACCATAAACCCCTTGGGCTTGAGCAACGGCCAAGCCATGCAAGCGTCAGTCAGTACGTCCTTGGCGATGTGGCTCCCGTCGATATAGATGAAAGAATAGTAGGGTTGGTCCTCGTCGCTATCCACGCCGGTAAGTAAGCACGAAAGACCATATACAGAGCTACCCTTTTGCCACTCTACCACTCTATCGGGAAACTTATCTACGACC
>Ga0181346_1000353_pt1 | contig 19850 bp, 4 predicted proteins | sample Su13VDMM15DN_FD_130100 | JGI IMG/M metagenome (GOLD analysis project Ga0181346, IMG submission 130100) | Freshwater viral communities from Lake Michigan, USA - Su13.VD.MM15.D.N | ecosystem: Environmental > Aquatic > Freshwater > Lake | place: USA: Michigan | collected 2013-07-15 | reverse complement strand
TGAGTCCTTTCAAAAGACGTCCAGTGTTCATGTTGATGGCTGATCGATGACACATAAAGTCTGTGTTGTGTTCCAAGATTAATTTTAAATCAGAGCAGGCCACCACATAATCAGCGTCCAATACCAGGGTGCGATCCCAGGGTGTTAGATCATATGCATTGACTCTGCCGGCATTGTGCCAGGTCACTGTGCTGACGTAATCTTCAAACCACCGTGTTCCGCCGGACTCAGCTGTTGCTGGCACAACTTGATCAAATGCTTTGAGTCTGGAATCCGCCGGGTCTGCATCAGTGACCACTGCAACCGGAATGGTCAAGTGTCGTCGAATGTTTTCAGCACTCCAGGCCGCCATTCGCACATAGTCAGTGGCTTCGTTGTTGAACGCAAAAATAAGTGCGCCAGTGGTCATCGCAGTTGACGTTGTTGATCAAATTCCACAAGCCATGCATTCATTTGCTCTTGCCATAACTGCATGGCCAGACTTCGTAGTTGTTCAGGATTGACCTGCACAGGGGTTTCATACAGGTCTTGTAGCACTGCATCTCCCGGAGGCACAGTGGCCAACAACACCAGCAGTTCAGGGCCAGCACGCCACATTCCGCCGTTGTGGGCAAACAGCATGCGGGCTTGGTATTTTTCTTTGAGAACACGACGAGCAGTCTCATGATCAAAACGTGTTCGTGCGTGGGCAATTAAAGCATCAGTATCCATGCTGTATTATACAACAAATCCAGATAAAAGTAAAGGGGCAACTGCCCCTTTTGGTTAAGCTGTTGTGGCAGCCACAGTGGGTGTGCCCCAACTTGCACTGGTCAGGTATGTTGTGCTAGGTGGAGTATAGGTGCAAATTGTAGTGGGTGCTGTGCCCGGAGTTGCGCCCGAGCTTGCTGTACCACCCGAAATTGGGTCTCCATCACTAGCACTCCAGAGTGTTGTGAATGTCAACTCAGTAGATCCTGCATTGAGAGCTACGGAATGTTGAATAAAGTTTGCTGTATACGGGGCAGTATCAGCAAACTGTTTGTAGATGATTGTGGCTGCTGCTCCGGGTGTTAGCGCATAAAAACCGGTGGCAGTGCTGAGTGTATTGGGTGTGCCTGTTCCGCCAATTTTGGTTGTTCCTGTGTAACTAACTGCTGCAATGGTGTGGGCTGCTGCTGCGCCTGAAAAAAAGATCACACCGGCCAGTGTGTTGGCCAGGTCATTCCATTCTGGATCGCCCAGGGCGCCAGTGGCTGTTTTGCTGGTTTGTAACTTGATTAGGCCGCCACCGTTGAAGAAATGCCTTGCGGCTGCTGCGCTGGCAAATGTCACTGTGTTGGTAAATGTAATGGTCCAGGTTGCTCCTGATGTGGCGGCTGTCTTTGAATTGGTTCCAGTGTAGCCTGTGAATTGTGATCCCACAGCCACTGCATTGTTTCTATTGGTAGTAATGTTGGTCAAGTCGGTATTCAATGCTGCCAATATAGAGATCAAGTTGCCTGTGGTAGGTGCTGTTCTTGCAGTAATTGTTGTGCCAGTTTGACTACCCATGCTTGACAAGGTGTTGACCAGGCTGGCCCAGTTTGTGGCAGTGACTGTACCAAGTGCGCTGACTGTACTCAGTGCTGATTGCCCCCAACCTTTGTCTCCGGATCCTGTGCCCCAGATATCATTAACATTGGCGCCGGCCGTAGTACTGGCAAAACCGTTATAGTCGGTAGCTTGTATTAGTCCGCCTGATGAATATGCCATTGTCTATTTCCTGTTTAGTTCTTGATTGTTACAATAGCTTCAATTGTACCTGATTCAGGGGTGGTCTTGTCAACCAAACTTCGTCCAATCACGTTGAACGCAGTAGCTTCACCAGGTTGTGCTGCTCTTGCAATGCCGTCGCCGGCTGCAACCAAACGATCGCCCTTGCGGATATATCCAGTAACTTTGACAGGTACACGTCCAGTCATGGCCACTTTGGGGTGAGTATCGTCTTCGCCAGCGCCGCCGTTCATGGTATAAGCTGGTCTTGTACTTATGACACCAAACACTTTTTCACTCAGTGCAGTGAGGCTTCGTGTGATTTCCTGGGTGCCGCCTAGTTCAACAACAGTACCTGGCTCTAGTAATTCATCTGATGCAAAACGTTCTGCAACGTCGGCGTACAGTGCAGTGGTAGCCTGCGCAAACACCTGGTTGAAGTAGTTGCTTGAACTACCAATGTTGCCTACGGCATTTGTTCCTGTTTTGGCAATTGAAGCCACACTTACCACGTTGGCATAAAGTGTGCTAGTGTCAATGACCACAACGTTTGATGTGCCACCAACGTTGAAGTTGATGTTGCCGTTGGTAACACCAACGTTGCCTTCTGTGGTACCGTTCACAAACTTGGTAACACTAACGCCCAGGCTCAGGCCTGTGAGTTGTGAGCCGTTGCCCAGGAAATACGTTCCTGCTACGTTGGCCACTGACGTAATGTTACCTGTTGAACTAATTAAGCCGGTGGTGCGCAAGTTGCCTGAATCAACGTTGCCACTGGCCACAATACTCACACCGGAAACTGCTGCAACACTAACCACATTGCCGCCGCGCACGTTGCCAACAGCAGTTACCAGTCCTGCTGTGCTGACATTGCCGCCGGTGATATTACCTGTCACAGTTACTAGACCTGCTGTTGAAATATTTCCACCAGTGACGTTGGCTGTGGCCACAACAGTTACACCAGAAATTGCTGCAACACTGATCACATTACCACCAGTGACGTTGCCTGTTGCAGTTACTAGACCAGCTGTGCTCACATTGCCGCTGATCACGTTGCCTGTGACAGAGTTAAAACCGGTAATCAATACACCGGTAGATTGAATAATAGCAGTGGTAGCACCACCAGAAGTAACAACAACGTTGCCTGTGTTTCTGACATTACCAGCCATCACAGTGTCTGCTGAGTTGCTGATTGTGATACCCTTGTAGATTGTGGGGAACAGTGTGGAAGTAGGAGCAGCAGCGGTAAAGTTTGCATCTTTGCTCACAATGGCAACACGGGTACCAGCCACGTACAGGCCAGTTATATAGTGTGGTGTTGCTGTGTTGTCATTGACAGTTTCGGGAATTGCACCAGCTGTGCCTTCAGTTGAAGTAAATGCAGGGCCCACAACAATAAAACTAGAACCAGTGTAGACTTTGACCTGTTGGTTTGTGGTATCGTACCATAGGTCGCCAGTCACGTTTGACGCTGGCGCACTAGCACTTGCTGTCGCAGCACTAATAGTTTTAAATGTAGTACCATTGTAGACCTTGAGCAGGGTATTGGTTTTGTCCCACCACAATTGCCCAGTTAGCGGGGCAGCAGGTGCTGTGGTGTTTGAGCCGTTTTCCAGCAGGTGAATAAAGTTTTCATCCAAAAACTCTCCGTAGCCTGCGTAGTTTTTGCCCACCAGTGTCATGCTACTAGCAGTATTAACTGTGCCGTCGTTGACGGTAGCAAAAACTGTGCCGTCGGTTAGATTGATTGTATATGCCATGTCGGTTTCCTATTTCAATATTTATACAGCATTGATATTGCTCAATGTCTGAATTCTCACTGTGTAATCAATTTGAATCTGGCGATTCAAACTTTTTTGTACTGGGTGGAAGATAACATGAGTGATCAAACGCAAATTATCAGCAGCACCATTCCAGGATTTAAGTCCAAGCTCATCAAACACAAACTCACCGTCAAAATTGGTTGAGTTGTCAAAGGCCTGCTGTTCTGCTGGCTCGCCATAGTCCAACAAACATGTCACAAGAATGTCAGTATAAACATTGCCTGCTGTGTGTAGCACAGTCATTTTGTTGTTGGTGGGGTCTGTGTCGGCTGCTGAATTATCATTTACCACTTTGGCGTAAGTTTGGTTGTACAAGTCAGCGTTTTGTCCTGTGGTGTTCGGGGGCAAATAAGTGATCACGCCAGTGGGATCCACTGAGCTTCCGCCGTTGCCAAACGCCATTTGATAGATGTATCCCAGATTACGATCACTCAGTGTCTGCGCCATGGCCACGGAGATATTTTCGTAATGAATAGCATTCTTTTTGTCTACCAACACTTCACCTGTGACAGGATCAGTGATCTTGACAAATCCTTCAATTTTGCACAAACCCGGAGTTATCATGCTCGACCCTCCACGTAGGTTTTTTGTGTTTTTGGATCAAAAATTCTCATGTGAGCCTGTACTGATACTGACCCAGTTTCATTGGGCTTGCGAGGTTTTTCCTCTTTTTTAAGCTCAACCGTTTGTGTAGACTGTGTGTTTGGCATGATAGTTTATTTACCTAGTTTAAAAGCCGCGCAAAAACCTTGCGGCCTGGGTGTTGGTGTCTTGCAGTGCTATGCCGTCGCTAGCTTCGCTTGCGCCTTGCTGGTACCAAGTTACACCCTGACGCACCAGAATTGTGACCTCAACACCAGCTGCTGGAGCAGTAAGTGCTGGATAACCAGTAGTTGCGGTGCCTGTTCCTGATCCAGCACCAGTAGCCTTAAAAGTTTTACCAACCACTGGTTGACCAGTTATTGTAGTTGATAACACTGTTTGAGAAGCACTAACTGTATAGGTTCCAACTCCGCCGGTGCCGGTGCCAAGAACAGTAATATTAGTTCCTGCAGTGATACCAGTTCCAGTAATACGAGTGCCAACAGCTAATGTTCCAGAAGTCACGGCAGAAACAGTCAATGTAGTTCCAGAAATTGCTCCAGTAACTACTGCACTTGCAGTGCCACCAATAGCAACAAAATTAGTAGTTCCTACGCTAGTGATCCTATATTCAGTACCTATCACAAAAGAGCCAGCGTTTGTTTGTGGCATCTCTTCTACCACAAAATCCACAGCCAACGGATCCCAATCAGTCACAAACCAACGATAACGGCTAACTGCTGTGGTGTCGCTGTAGGCATATTGTCGAATTCCGCCCACATAAACTTCCACAGCTGGACGCTCGCTGCTGGAATCCAAAAAGTCTTCAAACAAGATACTTGGTGCATAGAACACACTGGTTGTGCCGTCGCCCAGTGTGGAATCGCTCACAATATAGTCCTGATACTGTTCAGGCAACAAGTTGCCACGACCAATATCATATACCTCTGCGCCACTCAAGTGCGCTGCTGCACCTGTTCCTGTTGTGCCGCGCATCAGTCCAGAAATAGTGTTGAGAGCAGTGTTTCTTTCGCGATACATGATGCGCTCACCATCAATAGTTACGGCTCCAAAAATACCCAGGGTCAAGTTGGGATTGCTCAAGGCCGAAGCATTGTCCACATACGCAATGTTGTCTGTGGCTGTGAGATTTTGCGACAGTGTTGTGGTTGTTGCGTTGGTGATTCTGTAAGTTGCTTGAACTCCGCGCATGTCCTGGAACACTCTGAATGCCATGGCTTCTGGCACTATGCTATTGGTAAATTCTGTAATTACCAGTACCTGTGCGGCGCCAATTGCACCTGTTGCCAGAATCAAATAGCCGTTTTCAACCACATAATCTGCACCTTCAAACAGTCTGTAGCCATCCAATGTGACCCATAGTCTGCCGGCTGCTACTGGGTCACGTTGCAGGTAAAAGTCGTTGGTGGCAATAAGCACACCAGCTGAATAATCATAAGATCCTGGAGCCTCGGACACTGCACCTTCGTCATATGTAGTGCTGTCATAGGGTTCGCTTACTGTGAGGCCAGTAAAGATTGGTCCCACAAATACCAGACTCAGTGCGTTTTGTTGTGCGGTATCGTTCCAGGTGGTAACAGCAACAACGTCGTCAATGTTGAGCGCAGATATAATCTGCAATGATTGGCCAACTACATCAAAGTTTGCCTGGGTATTTACTGTGATCAAGATTCTTGATCCACTAGCAGGTGGAGATGTAAACACAACCTGTCGTCCAGGTGTGTTTGACCCTGTCCAGTTTGTAACACTGTATGATCCCACTGTTGCACCCACGCTCTGAACTTGCAGGATGTTGTCAACCCAGACCACAACGTCAGTGGGTGCATTGATAATGTTTTGTTGATATCCACCTCGTTGCGGCAGCCCAAAGCTGACACTTGAATCATCTCCCAACCATTCAATACCTTCTGGGGGTGTCAGTCGTAGACCGTTGCGGGTAACAATCATGTTGACTGGGTTGGTACCGGCTGCATTGTTGGTCAGGGCAAATGTTTTTGTAGTAGCTTGGCTAGCATTAACCTCAAAATACTGCACTTGTGGTGTACTCCAGCTGTAGACTGTGGTTGCTTTGCCTGTTCCGCTGCCAAGGCCAGTTGCAGTAAACACAGTGCCTACAGTGTTTGCAGCAGCTCCTACAGCAACAAAGTTGGTGGTACCTACAGTAGAAATAGTGTACTGTTGACCAATTACAAAATAGCCGGCCAGTACAGTGGTCAGTCCCAGCGCAGTCAACGAAATACCTGATCCAGGAACGGGACTATAACCAAAATCAACTTGTGATTCCAGGGTAGGTACAAACAGCAGCCAGTAGACCACATCAGTAATGGCCACACCTTGTGGTACTGCCTGGATTGCTCGATAATACTCGGATCCTGTAATTGCAGTGCTCGGTACCGTTTGAGAAATATTAACAGTATATCTTCCAGTTCCGCCAAGAGTTTCGCCAGATAATAACGGAGTAATTTGACTCACTACACTGGTACCCGATTCTACTAGATTTCCAAGAATATATTGACCTGCTGCAATATACCCAGAAGTCAATGCTGTTATATATAATGTGGTTCCTGATATTGAACCTGTGGTCAGTAGTTGAACATTGACAACATCCAGTTTGTCATAAGTGTCAAGAATATTCCAGTTTGCGCTGTCTATGTATGGCTCCCAGGTAACTCCGCTAATGGCTTCGCCGTCAACCAGCACAGCCAGGATGTTGATTTCTGCGCTGTTGACTGGAATAACAACTGTTTGACCAGTGGTACTGCCTGTATAGTTGGCACGATACAACTGATTGCCGCCACCTAGTTCGTACACGCTGATGTTGATACCATCACCATCAGCCACTGTGAGCAGAGTAATAGTTTGATCTTCCCACTCAACTGAGTAGTCTATTCCACTGGTCAGATCTAGTCCGGTAGTTTGATTGCTGACCAGAATCTGCACCGGATGTTCAACCACTCCGGCCCAGCTGTAGACATCAGTAACTGCTGCTTCATAGGTGTAGCGTATGCTGGTCAACTGGAATCCATGTCCATCGCGATTCCAGTCTGCGCCTGGACGAGTGTACACTCGCATGTCCAGGGTGTCAAATTCAGCACCGTTGACCAATTCTTCAGGAGCATGTCCTTCGTACAGTCCTATGAACTGGCCACCATCCGCATTGATGCTGGTAGGCAAGGTGCCCAGGGTCAGGTCTGTAAATTCGCTGGTGTAATCTGCGTCCACGGCCAGTGGATCACGCAGAAAATAATCACCATACACTTGCACACCAGGATAACCAACTCCGTCAATCAACAGTGGCAATTCAAGTCCAGGTTGATTCACACCCGGAACATACAAGCCCATGGTGCGGTCAACGCCGGTTAGTCCATAAGGTCCAGTGCCGTAGTTGAACGTAGCAGCATTGACCTCAACCCAGTCTTCAAGATTGAACGTTGGCCCTACAACCGCAGTGCTGGTGCTGCTGGCAGCTTGCCAAACACGGTCAACGTATCGAACCAACTCACCGTCTTGGTATGTTCCATTGGTGTTCCAGTCTCTTACGTCTGAGAAATATTGGAAACGGTCATAACGCATCACAGTACGGAAAGACCTTGCCAGGGTATAAGATTCCACAGTAGTTGGAACAGCAGAAGCATTGTATACTTGACCACTGCCTTGTCCGTTTACCACAGCATAATATTCTGCGCCAGTACCATTGCCGCCGGTGATTGTGATTGCGGGTGCAGCGCGATAGCCAGAACCTTTTCGAATCATTTCAACAGCTACCACTTGGCCCAGACTGTTGATTACTGCTATTCCTGTTGCAGCTACACCTGCATAACTCAGAGTTGCTGTACCATCTGTTTGTGATCCGCTAGTGAACAGCGGTGCAATTGTTCCGGTAGTGCCGTTAGCAGTTACAGTGTACAAATTATCAACATAGAAGATTTGTTGTCCTGATATAATTGCAGTTGACGCTGTCCACTCGGTGCCAAATATCACCGTTGGTGTTGTAGTATAGCCAGATCCTTGATTGACCATTCTGGCACTTTCAATACTCAACCAATGGTTGTTGTACCATTGTGAGTACGGCCAATTGTTCCAGATAGTGCTAGCTGCTGATGCATCACTGGCAGAGTTAATAGTTGAGTTAAAGGCAGTGCCAGCATTGTATGGCAACAACACTGGGCTGATATACTTTGGAATTTCCAGTGTGGTATCATAATATGCTGGTACATCAAAGTCTGTTAGGTCGCCTTGAGAACTGTCAAAACCAGTGTACTTGAGATTGAACTCACGCACCTGCACATGATATGGTTTGACTTCTTGAATGTAATCGCTTACAAATTCTTGATTGTCACGCACATAGTTTTGATACGGCAGCAGTTGACGAATTCTGTGATCCACATCGATTAGACTGGTTTTTACTAGCCACTCAGGGGCAGCAAACTCGCTCAACACAAAGTTAAACATTAGTACCAGAGCTCGGTTGCGCTCAAGGGCTAGATCATCAACAAACAGTTCTTGATTGATAGCTTGTATAATCTTGCGAGTTTCTGTTACAGGTTCTTGATCATAGTATTGCGCATCAAACACTTCAATATCAAATCCAAATCGTCCCACAGCATAGTCCCAGAGTTCGCTGGAGAATGCAATTGTGCCATCTTGTAGTCCCACACGTTCATACCCCAGGTCGGTCAACAAATATATTTCCCACTTGCCTTGTGCATTGGCGGTGACTTTGACGCTGCTGCCCACTGGCACATTGATTGCACCCAGAGCAGAGTATGTTACCACTTGTGTTATAATTTTGGTACTGGAATTGTAGCCCGGGCGGTACCAGTTGATGTAACTCCAGTAATCTGCTGTATTGTATCCCTGCACACGGGTAAGAATCAGTTCTCGAACACCAGGGGTAGTGTCACTGGTAGTCACAGTGTAAATTGTCCATAGTCCCCGATTATCACTGTCTGTTACTACCAGATATTTGTAGCCCAGGGCCACAGTGTAGATATTCTGGAATCCTAGGATCTCCAGGTTGGCAACTCGCAGATTCCATAGCCCTGAATTAGCAGTTGGTTCGGGTTCTGAAGAGTTCAACAGATTAAAACTGCGACTTTCGGTAATGGGATACTGTGCCAGCACAGTATTGGAATGAGTCAGATAATTGCGCAGGGCTTCAAAGCGATCAGCAAACATTGACTGGCGAGGTCGGAATTGTACTCCGTATTGCTCGGCTATTCCTAGATTAGGATCTGGAACTTGGTTACCAAATGTGTCAACACCGCAGAAACTGTCTTGTAGCTTGCGATACAGGTTGTCACTCAAGAATCCATTTGCTCTATCTTGTGCAATTAATTCATATTCAGTATGCACATTGTCATTGGTCAATTCTCGATCAAACTCAATGCTGATTATGGTGTCACTGGCTTCAATATATTCTCCAGAATTGTACACTGCAATTGTGCTGGCGTTGATAGGAGCCATGTAAGCAATACCACTGGCCTTGGGGTCTGCAATGTAGCTGGCCACAGTTGATGCTGGCAGAGTCTTGTTGATTTTTGTAGATGTTGTGGTAATGCCGCGCACCCAGAAATAATATTCCGTGACAAATACACCTTCTCTAGTCAGTCGAGTATTCACAGTGTAGGACAAGGACGTCAAGGGTGTGCCTTCACCGGTGTAGTTTGCTGGTGGTACTGGGCTTACAATCCACTGATACACATCAACCACGCTGCCCGGGAACAACTGAGACCAGCGACGACTGGCATACACAATGCTGTCTTGGTTGGGGTCAATGAATCGCACTGACGAAATATCCCACCAAATTTCACCCACGTGATCTGTATTCCAGGTGGTGCCACGAATGTTTGTTGGACCTATATTGTATGCCGCTGGATCAATTGCACCAATGTAATCTATGTTTTGTCGTGCTGCACCAAGAATTTTGCCTTGCAACGGATCAATAAAATCCAGGAACTCAGATGTTGCCTTGCTTATTCTGTCGTACAAGAACACAGAGTTCAACAATCTCACGTCTACCACAGGCTGTTGTTGTTCCAGTACTGTCCATGCTAGAGAACGTGTGGGGTTTTCAAACACAAATACTGCGCCAAAATCTGCTGTGCTGTCTCCTGAATCATTCTTGGGAGCACCTACCATGAGCACGCCAGATGTGTAGTTGACCGCTGTGCCAAAGCCGTCCAAGGTCTCGACGTTGCTGTTGTTGATTTGCTCACCAAACACAAATTTGCCTGGATTGTTCACGTTAGAGGTTGAACTGGGCAGGTAATCGTATGTGTATACTGCACCGCTTTGAGTGATCACAGTAAAGAATATAGTGCTGCCAGCATCAAATATTGTGGTGCCATCATCAAACACAGTTTCAAGATACAGGCTACCTTGCGGTGCACCAACCACAAGATTAATTGCACTGGTGTCTATGCTGACGCTGGAACCGAACCCGCTGAATTCTACTGGATAAGGACTGAAAATTGTTTGTGTCCATGCATATGTGTCAAATCCTAGATCAGCAAAAGTTGTGCCAACTGTTCCGGGCGCCACATTAACTTTGTTTAGGGCTGCGGCAGCAGCTGAATTCTTGACTCCAATGGTCAAGTATCCAGTGGTGTCAACCGTGGCCAACACATTGGGTACCGTTGCATTGATCTGTGCTGCAAGAGCACGTACTTCCACACTGGCTGCAACCGTGGTGGTTGATACCGCAGTCCAATAAGCTGTGTTGGTTATTGCTGTTGATACTGGTACTGCTTGGGCTGCCACATAAATTGTAGCGGTTGTGGTCACAGTATTGTAGACCACTGTGTTTTTGTCGTAGGTTACGGAGTTGGTCCAAGCAGCGGGAACCACAACATCCATGTCATTGACACGTATGGTATTGCCACTGGTGAGATTTGCATTGGCCACAGTACTGGTAATTGTGCCATAGATTTTGCTTTGATTTACAAAACGTTCAACCACACCGCCTTTGTAGATCTGAGCACTGCTTTGAGGTTCGCCTATGTACAAACTGCAATTGTTGGCGCAAAGGTCCAGAGCCTGACCAAAGTTTGAAAAATTTGCCACTGTCTGTTGATCAACTTGTTGCAGTTGTTGAAACTGGTTGGTTTCAATTTCAATTATGTCGCCAATTTGTAGATCAGCATTGATAGTCACCACATCACCAGCAATGGTGAATGAGTTGGCTGCATTGATCACACTGTCAGTTTGATTGATCAAGAATTGATTGTTCACAATCACACTAACAGGTCCGGTTGGGGCACCACCTAGCACTGTGAATGTAACACTGGAAGTGTCTGTTCCGTAAATGAATCGTTGTACATTGCGATCAAACACATACACTGTGCCAGCTTCAGCTAGGCTATCAATAGTGCGGTACGGTGCACCAATCATGACTTGACGACCATCTGTGCTGCACGATACTGACTGTCCAAATCTATCTCCGGCAGTGAGTCCGCCTGTGACTGAGGCAGTGTCAATGGTGTCTACATATTCAAAGTAGCCGCCAGCAAATGCCACCACAACGTCAGTTGATATACGTGCAGTAATAAATGTTACTGTGGTACCTGAGAACGTGTAGTCAATATTGGGACGCCATAGATCTTCATTGACCTTGATACTAAAGGAATATATGCTGTCAACTGTGAACAAGCCCACAGTGTTACCACTTGCATCTGTGTCATTGGCCAAGTCAAACGTTGCGTCATTGTAGGGAATTTGGAAACTGTTGTATCTTGAAAATTCAATCAGTACAGAAGCCAAAACTGTTCCTGTGCCTGTGCCTGCTGCTGTGGCCACAAATTCAACACCAACTGTATTGCTGGCCGCACCAATTAGAGTGTAGTTGGTATTGCCCACTGTTAGAATTGTATAGGTCTCTCCAGGCACAATTGCTGTGGCGGTACTCACGCCCGGTGGTGTTGTGAGTCTTACTTCACTGAAGTTGTTGGCAATAGTATAGCTTGCGCCGTAAGTCTGAATTTGGCCATTAAAGGTCACTTTCAATTGGCTGTTGTTGTTGATCCGTATCTCTGAGTTTATGTTATAAACTGTTGTTGTGCCGTTGGCTATGGCTTTGATTGATTGTTTTTCCCAGTCAACGCGACCATATGCATGAACTGAATTCAATCCAGGTGCACCAATATACATCCAACGTTCGTCGAGACTCACGGCTACTGAATAACCAAATTCTCCTGCACCTGTGAGCAATGTGCCATATCCAGAGGGCTGCGTTAACAGTTGCCATTGTGCATAAGGAATAACACCAGGTTCACCCAGGTCTGGGTCTCGAAATATCACGGCAACATATCCGTTGTTGGCTTGACTGCCCGAACCTAGGCTTTTGCTGGCACCGGCTGCGGCCCAGGTTTGATTTCCAAAATCCACAGCATTGCCGTATCCTCGTACACCGGTTGCATCTAGGGTCAATATGCCGTCTTGATTGGCAATTGGGCTTACAGGACTGTACTGATCGCCATAGTTCTTGACGTACACATATACTGCACCAGTTTCAGTTCCTGATCCAAATCCATATTTGGGACTGCCAACCAGGGCAGCCAGACGATTCTGCGCTTGTGCAACACTAACGCCATATTGTTCGCCTGCATCCAGCAGCACAGGATTTAGTTCCACAACATCTGAGAATACTGAATTCTTTTGCAGTACTTGCCATAGTCCGTCACCGTTGTCGTCTACCCAGACTTTGGCGCCTGGCAAGATGTTGTTGGCATAAGGTAAATTGAGCACATCGCTGGCCTGTGCCACACGCATGGTCTTGAGTGTGAACCCAAGACCTGTGCCATTGGCCACAGCTCTGTCGCCAGCAAATGCAAATGCAATGTTCACTGTGGTCAAGTTGGCCACACTCAACACTTGATAAACTCCGTTGATCTCTATGTCAAAGAACTTGATGATCAGTTTGTTGCCAGCGGCAAGCCCGTGTTGGGTGTTGAAAATTACTCTACTGGTGCCGTCTAGGTTGTCGCAAACGTGTTGAATAATTCCTGGCACCGCTTGCGCACGATAAATGTTCCAGTCGTAGTCATTTACCTTGGCTACCCAGATGCTGGTGCCAACTTCAATTGCATCAATGTTGGCACTCAAGCTGGCGGAATCCACAATGTCAAACACTGTGATATCTGCGTCATCCAGGTTCACATAGCCAGCAGTGGGCAGGCCAATGTCTGTGGGCAGAGTGGTGGTGGTTGGTAAAATGTCAGTACTGGTCAACTTGTAGCTTTGACGCCACACATCACTCAGCAAGATTTGTTGGTCAGCTTCGCTGACTTGTTGTGGTACCACCACCTGTACCAGGCTAGGGTTGGCATCAAGCAGCGCACGGTTCAGGCGCAGTTCAAAAAAACTGCGGTTAGCATTGGCACCGTAAACAGCACGTTGAACTGCCCAGTTTTCATAAATGTCATAGTCAGCAGCTTCCTTGCCCAGGTTGGCCTGCTTGAACAATTCAGCAGACAAAATTGTGCCTTTTGAGCCCAAGAACTGTCGGTATACATTGACTTGACTCACATCGTCAAGATTCAGCGCCGCCATGTATTGTCGTGGATGAAATCCAATCAAGCCATAGCTGAGCAAATCATTGTCAGTTTCAATATTGGCTGCATTGATGTCATAGCTGTTGGCCAACTGATTTGCTTTGTTTGCCAGGTTAGGCAAGAGTCCCAGTTCAATTTGCGTGTAATCGCTCTGTGTCCACACATTGAAATCAAACGTTTCTGACGGCTGTACAATTTTCAGTGCAGACCAAAAGACGTTTTTGTATTTGACAATTTGGCCTTTGGTATACACCCGCAAGCCGTCCCATTCTTCCACGTTGTCCTGGTTGAGAATAAAACCCGGAGCGTCAACTGATCCGTTCCAGTCGCCGCTGGTCACAGCCACAAGGTTCAGTCTACTTTGTCTTGCTCCAGTGGTTGGATCGTATATGAGATCACCAAACACACTTTGATTACTCAGCACAATCATGTGTTCATAACTGGTAAATCTCATGTTGATAAAACTGATACTCTGAGTACTCAGTGGCTCAATGCTAAAGGTGTTGCCCAGGCGCACAACGTTTAGAGTACGAGTAGGAAGTTCTCTAGAATTCTGATCCAGCAACAAGTTTTCAGTAGTCTCTGTTCGTATACTGTCAACCACAGCCTGTGCTTTAGACACTATGAGTTTGCTTGCTAGTGGGTTGATGTTGATGATGGCATCTGTGTCCCAGCCTTGCTGACTCCAGTACAAGAATTCATTGACCATTCTTGGCCAATCTAGCACATAGCCATTGGCAATGTTGTCAAACGCAAGTCCCTGTTGCTCAAGCAGTTTACCATAGCTCAACAAAAAGTCTGCTACACTGGTTTCGTTGCTGAATACAAATCCATATGGTACCTGCACAACTGTGGTGGTGTAAAATGTTGGCACACGAACTGTGATGCCGCCTGAGCTGTATGTTTCTAACTTGCCGTTGGGATAGCTTTGCAGTATATTGAAATATGGCTGATTGTTACCATAACCAAACACCGCATATCCGCCAGTGACTTTTTGTATGGCCACACTGGAGTAAACAATCTGATCAAAGGGTTGATTCTTGTACAGCAAGATATCATAGCTTTCGTCGGGGATCAGCAAAGCAGTGTTGGTTGAATTGGGGCTGGATTTTTCAGTAAACAACTTGATGTATTGCTTGTCAGAGAATGACGCCATGCGATAACACAGTCTTACATCCAGACTCTTGAGATCAGCGGTCAGTAGCTTGGTTGAGTCAACCCCAGTCTGACGATTGTAATCAACCAACCAGTTGATATAACTGGCTTTTGACACACCATCACCATACACTTCTACGCCGTTGGCGTCCAGGCGATAACGATCATTGTAAAGATACTGTTGGTAATCTTCATTGTAGCGATACAAATCACGATCAGCAAACAGCGCAAAGAATTTTGCAGGGCGTGTTACTGCCAACGCATGCATGACCGAGAATGGATACGAGCTAGAGTTCCACCAAGATGCTTCTGTAGGACCGCCATCGCCAAGAGTCCAGCTCTTGACAAATTCGGTAGACGGATTGTAGTTTGGAGGCAGTGCGCCAACCACACTGTCAAGCGGGCTCAAGATCTCACCTTCGGATCCTGTGGGGATTACAGGCAGCAGGCTGGGGTATGGACCCGAACCATACTTTTCAAACCAGATGCCTTCACGTTTGGGTCCAGCCACCATGCTGGCAACTCTGGCAAACTCAGGTTTGAAGTATGGCGTGATCGGATCAGCAACGTAACCTGCTGCTAGGTCATCCCATAGCACCAAGTTATCACTGGTATAAGGTGCAGGACCATAGGTATCTTGCCACCAGGTGGGTTCCACGCTGATGCCCAGCATTTCCCAAGGAGTTAAACTTGGTTGTTGAGTATCGTAGTAGTATCGGTATATACCGCGCCAAGCGCCCAATAAATTTTGCTTGTCCAGTCGACTTTGTGCTCGGCTGTAGTTCCAGGTAAGTTCATTGTCGGCTCTGTAATTTTGTTGTCCGTAGTCTAGTCTGTTCCAGCCGCAATAGCTCAAGAAGTCCGTGGCAAAAATAGTATTGATTTCTTCAAAGCTGTACCCAGTTGAACGAAATTCTCCAGGCAACACATCTTCTACTACAAGTGGCACAGGGTTCCCATCCAGTTTTAGATTGTTGTAGATTCTTGTTTCAAATTCCAGCAGCACCGCATCACGGATGTCACCAAATACCGGAGTGATACTGCCATCGTGTCCCAGTACAAAATCACTGGTGCCGGTACTGGTCACTTGTGGTATAACTGCTGGTTTCCACGCAGGATACAAACCAAGTTTGGTTGGTGTGTTGGGCACAAATGTGCCATATGTGGCTTCGTATTCATTGATGGTCACCACGTCGCCAATGGCCAATGCGCTCAATATTGTGACACGTGGCCCGTCAACTGCCACGGTGTAATCAACACCGCGAGTCAACAGTTGATCATTTAGATATACCAGCAGCCCAAGATAATTTGCCGAAGTATAAGTGTACACCTGTACAGTATCAAATACCTGCGTGGTGATAAAACTCACATTGTAGGAATTGCTGTCGGTGATAACACCAGCAGGCAGCATGTCACTCCAGTAAAAGGGCTGATTATCAAGTTTGCCCAGGGTCACTGATTGTATTGCTGTGTCTAGTACTTGTGCCGTGGTATCAAATCCAATGTTCTGAGACAGCACAGCGTCCAGCATTTGTGCTTTGAATTTGATATATTCTCGACTGTTGTATTGTAGAGATGCAAAAATATTGTATTCTGGACTACGCATGAAATATCCTGCCAGAGTCAGTGGACTACTCTGTTGCAGAATAACCAGGCCGTAAGGAACAATGTCTCCGAGGTCTCGAGTGTTGTTGGCACCGTTGACTGGTCCAGTCAGCGTTGTCAAGTTTTCGCAAATACTCTGATAGTGGGTGCGTATTGTGCCTAGGGTAAATGAGTTTGAATTGGCGTTGAGAGGATTTGATTCAAGGTTGTTTGGCACTTGATAAAATGCCACCTTGCTGGTTTGATCACTCAGCACCAGCACCTCAATGATATCTCCAAGAACATATGTACCTGACAAAGTGATTGTGGTACTGTCTGCTGTGGTCACATAGGTGTAGGTTGAAGGATCCTGGAATATGCTGCCAACGTATATTTTGATTACCGGAACTGCGATAGAAGTTTGTGCAGTCAGTGCCACATCAAGTTTGAGTGTGGCCGCAGAGTAAGAAAATTTAAATTGCTGGTAAATTTGTTGTTCTACCGCAGCAGTTTGCCACCCAATCAGCTTGTTGAATGTCAAGCGAGAATTGTATTCTCTAGCCGAGCCTGAACTGATGTCGTTGGTCACGCTCACATTGTCCACAACATACAAGAACGTATCCCGGTACAAATTGTTGTCAAATACAATATCGCCCACGTTGTTGATATTCAAATACTGTAATGGGAATTGCAATATTGGATCTAGTATTGAAGTATTACCCACAGCATAGCTAAACAATTTGCTGCCGCTAAATGTAGTTGACTGATATTTGACGCCATCACCAAAACTAACTCCGTCAACGTCATAGATGTTGTACAAGGGTGCTTGTTGAACAGCAGTTTTTTGTTGTGCTTGTATCCAATTTATTCCATCATACCAAAAGGTCAATCCGGCCAGATCAGTGCCGTTGATACAAACAACCGACTGGTCTATCAAGACGTCCCCATCTTGTGCCAGTGTCAACACAATAATTGGTTGTGCAATCAGTGGTGACTCAGTGTCAGGTGTAACAAAACTTACCACATAAATTTTATCTCGAACAGCACTGTCTTCATCTGCTGCAAATATTACTCGCGTGCCTTCAACAAAGGTGTAACCATCAACACTGTAACTGGTTGATCCTTCAATATTTGAAAATGCATCTGTTTCCTCAAAGTCAAGAATATCCACAGGTGCTTTGCCTTGTGTGCCCATGTTCCAGAGTCTAATGCCTGGACGGAATTGAATAATTGGCCGCTTGGCACGATAGTTGTTGTCAAATACCGCGGTAGTATTGTTGTATGCTGCGGTGGCATTGATAACATCAACATGGAACCAACGGTTGCTGCGTGTCCATGCATTTAGATCTTTGCTGGCACGATCAATTGTGAGATAATCTAGATCTGCGGGCTCTATCAGTGCAGTATCAGTATCTTCATCTTGAACATAGAGTTCGGGCGTAACAAAATCTGTAACAGGTAGCAGTTCAATTGCTGTGCCCACTCCAGCCACATAGTATTCTCGATCGCTGATACTGATACTGTTCATGGTGCCGGTGCCACTAGCAAGAGTCACAGCGGTACTGCCGTACTGTGTTGCGCTCACAGTAAACTTTGTACCGTTGGCAGCAATTGACCGCACATAATAAGTGGTTCCTGCCACTAGACCGCCAAGAGTGGGTGACACAAACACCACCGCTTGACCAACATACAAATCAGTACTAGCAGCACTGGTAATATAATTGGTTCCTGTTTCAGTCTGACTGCAGGTAAATGTTGTAGTGCCCGATGCATAACTGGCCGGCACAACATCACCGGTAAATCTTACCTTAAGGCCATTGGTAAATTTAATACCATTTGGCGCTGTGTAATCTTTGCGGCCAATAATTTCATCCACGTATATAGTATTACTATCAGTTTGATCTAGTAGTCTAATTTCTCCAAATATTTCTGGATCAGTGCCGTCTTGATAATATAGGATATCTTGCACAGCACTCAGCAAAGGAATTTGTTGAAATGTGCCTGTGGTGTCCTTGTACCATTGCGTACTGCTGTAGGTTGTGCCATTGGAGATTGTGAATTTTTCCAGAGGGGCAATGTCAGCAATTTTGTTCAGTTGAATGTATGATACACCGGCAATATCCACATAGGTAATTTGATATTTTTGGTATCGTTGATCTGGAGCGATGTCTATGGTAAGATCAAATGGTATGCTGTCAAAGCTGCCGTTTAGGCCGTTGTTGGCAGAGTCTTGAATCAAAGGATCAAACAAACTGGTACGATACCATCCGCCATTTTGTGTGTCTACTGTGGGATCTGTAAAGATAATGGTACGGCTGTTGAGGTTGGTGTTGCCGTCAATACCGCCATAAGTGGCTATAAATTCATTTACTGGCTGATTGTTTATTTGCGCAAACTGTAGAGTGGTCAGCAGGTCAATGGTGCCGATACTGGTAAGATTGTAATAGAAATCTTGTGCTGTCTTGTATGGCACGTTGAAAACCACAGTACCAAGATCTTCACCGTTGTTGACCACACCCAACACATCTCTTGAACTGATATTGGGGGTGGATGTTACTGCACCTGACACACCGGGGGTTGATTGAATCCAGAAACCAGGGCCCGTGCCTGGTGCAGAATTAACAATATTCAAAGTACCTTGCATCAGCACTTGATTTTCTGAAGCATAGTACAAGGTATCTGGGGCGTCTTGTGGCACTGTGAACGTGACCAGGCCAGTGATGGCACCGTTGCGAGTTACTCCCGAGCTGTATGTCTCACCCAGTCCTGTAGTGGGTGAAGTTTTGATCCAGAATGGATACACACCATTCAAGGTCAAGTTGAACACGTAGGTGTTACCTCGAGCCAGAGTCAGTGTGGGATTGTTTTGAAAATCAATTACATAAGCACCTACACCAGCATTACGAACTCGATAGTTTACAGTTTCCTTGGCATTTTGCGACACTTGAAAAGTATAACTACCGCCACGAACCAGTTGAACAATTGGATCCGTGCCAGAAATTCCAGAAAAACTGTAGGATCCGTTTTCTCTTGTGACTACAAAATTATCTGTGATTGGAATACCAACAGAGGCAACATCAACTGCTGCAGGACCTGCTGGCACCCAAAAATATTGACTGAAGTTTACAAACGCATCAAAATCAACAAATGGATCCCAGGTATAGTATTCGCTTGAATACAGTCTGTCAGGGCGGGCACCTGCTCCGCCTTGAAAAGTTATGGCGTCATTTAGACCCGGATATGTTATAACATCCTTGATTGTGTCTGTGTCTGGCTCCAGGCTAACAACACCAGGCTCCAACTGATAGTTGGCTCTGGATTCAGTTGGCTCAATCACATATCGGTCGTTGGGGTTAACACCCGGACCTACTGTGCGTCCAATAAACCCTTGTGTCTTTTT
>Ga0181346_1000352_pt1 | contig 19868 bp, 22 predicted proteins | sample Su13VDMM15DN_FD_130100 | JGI IMG/M metagenome (GOLD analysis project Ga0181346, IMG submission 130100) | Freshwater viral communities from Lake Michigan, USA - Su13.VD.MM15.D.N | ecosystem: Environmental > Aquatic > Freshwater > Lake | place: USA: Michigan | collected 2013-07-15 | reverse complement strand
CTTAAATAAAAATATCACTACCTTTAATATTTTCAATTGAGTGGGCGTTAAAAGCATCAATGGCACCAGCAACAGCAATTTGTCGAGGATCCTTTGAAAAAAGAGCGGGAAGAATTTTGCTTGTATGTGGATTTGCTAATGTTTTAACGGCAGGATTCCAAGCACTAGTACCAGAAACAACATCTCCAGCAGTTCTGTAAATATTTCGATTAGCACCACCCTTTACCTTTTGACCAATTGTTTGTCCCGAATCCAAAACATGAATATTATCTGTCTTTTTTGAAATATCTTGTGCAATCCGACCCCCTAAACTATGCGCCGTAATATCAACATTTGAAGTATTATATTTTTCCTTAGCCCTTTTTAAAGTTTCATCAGCTTCTTTATATCTTGTAGTGTCTTTAAATCCACCAAAAACATTTTCATATCCACGGTCAAAACCCTTTTTCCAGGCATCAGGAAGCAATTTCTCAATGCCTCGTTCAATAATCGGTTTTCCAGCATTTTTATTTATACCAAGGGCAAGTTTCAAATCACTATTAATCCAATCTGTAACATTATGCGATCCTGTGACATTATATAATAATTTTTTATTTTCTGGATTATAATAAACTTGTTGATTATCATTACTCAATTTTTTATCCATTGTATAACCAAATTTTCCCATTTCTTTATCTTGTGTTTTTTTGTTAGGTAAATAACCAACCCGCAAAGAGTCATAAAGAGTAAGAGATTTTGGACGATCAATACTAGCATTCATATATATTCTTTTTAGAAAAAAGAATTACAAAAAACTAGAAAAAATAATTACAAAAATTAAGATGGGGTGGTAACTTTTCTGTCTTCTATTTCTTCTAAAGGAGTTTTTTTAATTGCTTCTTTCCAATAATCTTCTAATAAATAATAAAGACAAGGCCATTGTTCAATAAGACCCATGGGAACTCTATTTTTATAATAATCAATTTGTTTCCATTCTTCAAATCCGAAATTATTTATAATATTATCCTCCACTATTCCCTCCTTTTTAACAAAATTAAAAAGAGTTTCAACATTTTCAATTTCAACGGTTCTTACATTTTCATCCATTTATATATTCTTTTTAGAAAAAAAAAATATTAAACTCCAATTATAGTTTCTTCAATATTAATAATACTTACCATTTCATCAAACATCTTCTTTCTTGATTTTATAAGGTTATTATTAAAAGTTTCATCTGTTGCATCAATAAAGTCTGTATAATAATCTAACATTTCTTTTGTACTAACATCATTTGGATTTGGTAAAGGTGACAAATTTAATCTATCAGTATATGCTTTTCTTTTATCATATATACTTCTTTTTCTTGGTGATGTTGCTGGTTGTGCCGCTGCTCCTTGTTCCGATGCTCCTGTAAAAATAGTTTCTTGTTTTTGACTTTGTACTTCAGGTGACCCTTCACTGGCAGTTTTACCAAAATCCCGTTCTTCAATATCTGGTAATAAATAAACATCTTCTTTCCTCTCAAAAGGATCAAAAGATTGTTGTTGTTCCGGTCTATTAATTCTTTGTGGTATTGAACTAAATAATGTAAATAATGCTTGTCCCGTTTTTTGTAAATCTTCAATTCTATTTTGAGCTACTTCATCCCTTATTTGAGATATTAAAGCATTTGTTTTATTATTAATATCTTCTTTTTCTGAGTCTGTCAATTGTGTATCTGGTTGTACTCTTATTTGTTCTGTATATGCTTTACCTGTAGATTTGCTCCTAAGTGGTGTTGTATCTGATGTAGTACGTGCTCTAGGTTTTCTTTTTTCCTTAAAAACTCCTAAATCTTTTAATGTTTCAATTAATTTTACTGTACTATCTGTTTTAACTGATATTTTATTATAATTAGAATTATCGATTTTTGCCATATATTATAATATTAGATAATATTAAATGAGTATAAATAATTTGGAATTTACAAGTTATAATTATTTAACAAATATGGCAAATGTAAATGCTAATGAAGTTAACACTGATGTATTAACAAAAACAGATCCAGATATAAGTGACCTACAATTTGACATGTTGGAGGGTATAAATACAAATGAAACAATACAGGAACAAATTGATAATATTGTTGTGGGACTTCAAACCACTGGATATTGGGGCGCATTTTGGAGTGATGTAGACCAAACCAACGCTGGTGCAACAAGTGCCAATTTTATGACAGTAAATAATAGTGACCCAAATAATAATGATGTTGTAATAGGTGCGACCAGTTCGCAAATCAAAGTGTTGAATGATGGTGTTTATAATATCCAGTTTTCAGCACAAGTTGATAAAACAGACGGAGGTAAAGACACAATAGATATATGGTTTTTAAAAAATGGAGTAAATATTCCTGATAGCAATAGTATTTACACAATGGAAGGCAACCCTGATAAATTAGTAGCGGTGCTTAATTTTATGCTTGAATTAAATGCGAATGATTATATTGAGATAGCGTGGCATTCAGCAGATTTAAATATGTTTTTACATCATGATGCGGTAGGTGCATCTCCTACACGCCCTGAAACGCCAAGTGTCATAATAACGGTTCAACAAGTTATGAATACTATGGAAGGACCTCAAGGAGCGCAAGGACCTCAAGGAGCGCAAGGACCGCAAGGAACACCAGGGACCAATGGAACGCAAGGACCGCAAGGACCGCAAGGAACACCAGGGACGCCAGGTGGACCAGCAGGACCCCAAGGACCCACTGGACCATCAGGAGGACCCACAGGACCACAAGGACCCAATGGATCAAATGGATCAAATGGATCACAAGGACCACAAGGACCAGCAGGACCAGCAGGTGATGGACCAGTGGCGTATTCGGCGTTAGCATTGGCAACCGCAACTGCAGCAACATTAGGAGGATATATTGTAAGCAATAATGCGTCACAGGCAGTACAAGATGTATCAATTGGCATTTTACAGGGTGAAATGAATACAGCACAGGGAGATATTAATGATTTAGAACAGGTAACAACATTTCAAACAGCAACCACACTTGGAGGGACATTTTTTGCTAGTGCGGTTACTGTTGGCTCCCCAGCAGTAGTTGAACTCAAAACAATAACTGTGAGTGAATTTGGTCTTGGACTGAATTCTAGTGCCGCAATTACCAGCACAGCAGGAACATCGCAAATGTCGTCACTACTAGTGAACAATAATTTTGAAGTCACGAATGATGCTACCATCACGGCAGGTGAAATGTATATTACACGAACCCTACTTACCTCACAAAAGAAACTGGTATTATATGATAATAACACAGGCAACGATTATGACTATCTTGGATTTTGGACTGACAGTGGCGTAGGCAGTCGTAAGTTTTTAAATTGTGAAATAGATGGAGACAGCAATTCTGCGTTTCAGTGGTTTAATGGTAACGGATTAGGAACATCAAGGACACTGATGAAAAAACTGAATACTACGATTGAGGAGACCTTTTGTGGATCATCTCGTTTCTGTAAATTGGCAGGTTCAACTCAACAAATAGATTTGACCCGCAACTTAGCAAACAACCAAGTTATTATTAATTTGATTGGCGATACTGCAGGAGTTACTAATTTTGATGGACAAATCATTCAAGACAAAGGCAATTCATTAGATAATAATACAGGCACAATGACTATTCAATCTGGTGGTCTTGCTTTGAATGCTTTAAACACAGGAGTTTCTATTCAAGCAACTACGTCTACATTAATCCAATCTGTAACGACAACAACGCTCACTAGTGGAGATAAAACGGAAATTAATTGTGAAGGTTTGGACATTAATGCTGGCGCTGGAGCAATAACATTTGATACTTTGAACAACACAACAATTAATACAATGTTTATAAATATTAACGCAACAGATGATATAACAATAAATGCAACTCTTGATTTATTTTTAATAAGCGTAGGTGAAACAGATATAACTTGTGCGACACTGGACTTGAATGCCAGCACGACAGCAACGCTAAATGCCCCAACAATCACAACAACAAGCACAGGATTAACAACTATAAACTCTGCAGGTTTGGACATTAATGCTGGCGCTGGAGCAGTAACATGTGATACAACGTCAACAATTACACTAACAAGCACAGGTGAAACAGAGATTAATAGTGGAGTTTTGGACATAAATGCTTCTAATTCAATTACAATTGATGGCGGATCAACAACAACAATAACAAGTAGTCAAACAATGACGCTTGAAGTTGCTTTGGGAAGCATTGGTGGTATTTTAATAAAAACAAATGATTCAGCAAACGATATTGAACTGACAACAATTGGAGCATCATCAGATATTAAGTTGCTTTCAACAGCGGCAACAGTTACTATTACAGCAGGGACAGAAGCAGATATAACCTGTGCGACACTGGATTTAAATGCGAGTACGTCAGCAACACTGGATGCGCCAACAATCACACTAACAAGCACAGGGAAATTTACTCTTGATTCAGGAGCAGCAGAAACAGAAATTAATTGTGGCATTTTGGACATTAATGCCTCTGGTGCTGCCACGCTGGACGCAATAAGTCTCGTTTTGACAGCAAGCACTGGATTAATGTCTTTAAACACAGCAGCAGGACAAGATATACAAATAAATGCTGGCGATGATTTATTGGTTACATCAGACCAAGTTAGTATTACAACATCAAATACAACTGGAAATAACTTCATACACACTGCTTCCGTCACATCTGGAAAACAAATGGAACTTAAAGCAAGCACAATTGATGGTTATACCGCACGACTATCTCAAACAGGAACGGGTGGGTTAACCATAACAGGCAGAGATAACGGAATTAATTTAATCAAGTCAAATGGAGCAGCATCTACATTACAATTAGAGTCGGCACAAAATATGAGTTTAACAAGTGTTAAAGAAGTAACAATTACTTCAGGAGCAGGATATGATGTTATTATAGATGGAGGGCAAGATGTTAATATAACAGCATTAGCAGGGGGTGTTCTCTTAAACTCTGATGCTGGAGATGTTGAATTACAAGCAACAGGAGACATAAATTTAACGGGAACCGACATAAATATTTTAATGCCTACTGCTGGAATTTATAGAGTTCAAAATAATTCGGTCCATCGTTTCACTGTTGAAAATACTAAGGTGGAAGTTCTGACTGTATTAAATGTCACAGGAGCAACAACTTTATCTTCTACATTAGACGTCACAGGAGCAACAACTTGCTCTTCTACATTAGGGGTCACAGGAGCAACAACTTTATCTTCTACATTAGGCGTCACAGGATTATCCACACTCACAGGAGGTTTCACCAGCAGTGCTTCATCAAATATGAATCACGATTTTTTGATACAACAAAGCACTTATCCACCAACAAGCACTTCTGCTTTGGGATATACTGGCACGGTAACAGTTGCCACTTCATCATTGTCAACAAGTATAGCACAAGAGGGAACTTGGAACTTACCGAGTAAAGGTGTGTGGTTAGTTTGTTCTACAGTCACTTTTTCAACTAACTCTGGTGCGAATACTGAATATTTTCAGGCAGTTATTTCAACAACAACCGCCTCTGCTACTGAAGCATCTGCTGGATTGTCATATTTTGAAGAGGACGACCAAGGTGTTGCTGGTTCAGGCACAAGAGATAAAGTATGTTTATCCGGTGTTGTGCGTGTAAATGCTGCGACTGCTTTGTTTTTTAATGCTTCAGGGAAAACAACAGGCACAGCACCATCAGTAGCTGCTGCTATTACTTATACGAGACTTGGATAAAAAAATATATTATTAATAATTATAATGTCAAGTTTTAGTTTTATAAAACCTAAAAACCAATTGTGGAAAGATGCCAAAATTTCCAAAATCCAAGCTCGAATAATGGAAAAGATTACAGAGTTACCTCACACAATCAGAACAAATAAACATAACATGGAATTGCTTTCAATGGTTTGTAATATGATTGAAAACTCAGGAATCGAAAACAAAAAAAAAAATAATAATTTAAAAATAGATAAAAAACTTTTATTAATACAAATTTATAAAGAATTATATGGTACATTAAGTCCAGCAGATTGTGAACAGTATGATAAAAATATTGAATTCTTATATGACAATGGACATATAATAAAACATAAATATTTTAAAAGAGTTGCTTATTCAATTTATGATTGGTTTGAACGAAAAATTTTAAACTAATTCAAAGCGTTTGTAATGATATTTTTGATTACTTACGTGATGAATGTTTAAGAAATTTTGGACTTAAAGAAAAATATATTACAACTATTTCAACATTGATAAATATTGATATATATTATATTATAAATATAATATTAAATAAATATGGATTTGCATATTTATTAAAATGGATTTGGTGGATTAGTTTATTATAAATCTTTTAATATATAGATTTAACTAAAAATTAAGAATTTAATTAAGTTTTATATTATAATAAATTAATTTTTAATTTATTATAAAATTATTTTTTTCTTAACAATTTCATTTTATTTATATAAGTATATTTTTTCTTAACATTCTTATTTCTTTATTAATATTATCCTTATCTCTTTTTATTATATTTTTCATATATTCACTTTTATTTTTATCTAATTTAGCATTACTTTTTAAGATTAATAAATCAATTTTTAAAGTTTCAATTCTTTTTTGGTTTTCCATTTATAATATATACTAATATATTTATTTTGTCTTTAAATATATAAATTTAACTAAAAATTAAGAATTTAATTAAAAATTAAGAATTTAACTAAAAATTAAGCATTTAATTAAGTTTTATTAATAAAAAGTACATTAAAGACTTATTTAAAATATTTTAAATAAGTCTTTAATGTACTTTTTATTAATAAAATTAAGATTAATCTTTTTTTTAGTTAAATCTATATACTAAATAGTTTTAATATATATATTATATATATTATTTATATTTAGTATATATAATATTTTTGTTTAAGAAAATTTTGATATTAATTATTTTAATAAATAATTAATATATAAAAAAATTATCTATAGATATATTATAAAATGGATTTTAAAAATCAAATTAAAAAAAACAAACCATCAATGAGTGACGGATCTATAAAAACTTACAATAGTTTATTGAAGACAATTTATAATAATGTTTTTAAAGATGATGATAAACCGGATTTTAAAGATCATAAAAAAGTTATGGCATTTTTAAATGAAAAACCTTATTCAAGTAGAAAAACATATTTAAGTGCATTGGTGTGTATTGAACCTGATGTTGATGAATATAAAAAACAAATGTTAGTTGATATTAAAAATTATGATGATGAAACTAATAAATCAAAAATGACTGACAAATTGACAGAATCAAAAATTGAGAAAGAAGAGATTGATGAAATTGTTGATAAACTAAAACGAGACGCCGAACTATTGTATAAAAAGAAGTCTTTAAAAATTAGTGATTTAATGGATATTCAAAATTATATTATTATTAGTTTATATTACGGACATATTGTTCCGAGAAGAGCAACCGATTATGTTTTAATGGGTATAAGAAATTTTACTGAGGATGACAACTATATTGATTTTAAAAAGAATAGATTTGTTTTTAATAAATTCAAGACGGCAACAAAGATGGGACAAAAATTAAGAGGACAACAAACATTGGATATTCCACAGAGTTTAAAAAAGATTCTTGTTAAATGGATTAATGTAATTCCTCCAGAAGTTGATACTTTACTTTTTACATCAAATTTTAAACCAATGACAAATGTGATTTTAAATCAAAGATTGAATTCTATTTTTAAGGGAAAAAAGGGTGTGAATAGTTTAAGGCATTTTTATTTAACATCTAAGTACAAAGAATTAATGATGGCAAATGAAGTTATGGGTGATGACATGGAAGACATGGGTAGCAGTATATCACAAGCAAAAAATTATGTTAAAATTAATGAATAAATTTTTTATATCTTCTTTATGATGTTATTCATCATCTGGAATTCCGACAATCGTAAAACCGAAATTACAGTTTAGCGGGTTTGATGTAAACGCAGTCCCCGAAGCAAGGAGCACCGCTCTCAGCGTTAAATTGACAAAATCCTGGTCCCGATTAAAACTTGTAACAAGTGCCGATTGATACGTATTTGACGTTTGGACCGACCCATACATCGTGACTGTCCCTAATGTTGCCGTTTGCGTTTGACCTGTGCTTGTTATATACGCCGTCTGATTAATGAAATTGAGTCCTTCCATTTGTAAAATATATGCTTGGTTTGCAGTCTGCGTAGTTGCCAACTGACTTATTGCTGTTGTTAAAAATATATTGAACTTCTTATATTTGTCCCACATGGAACGGCACACTTGACGCATATTTACATTATTTAGAGTAAACTCCGTCGCACCAGCATTGATTATTCCCAAACCAGTTTGCGATGTTGTGAGTCCAAAGGGGTTGATAAACAGCGTTGCCTTCGGAACTTTGTAAATGGGTTTAATGAAAAAACCGATTGTGCCTTTGGGATTGCTTCCTGTGAATGTAAAAGCAAATGCTGCCGAATTTTCGTTATTTTTCAAATTAATTGTGAGATTGGCATTGTCGCCATCTCGTTTGAATTGAATTGGGGCATAATTCCCATACATAATTGCGTTGTGTGTTGTTGAAGTAGTTGCGTAAATAATTGATCCTATTATTGGCGATTCCGTAGTCATTCCCAGTCTATCTGTGCTATTGCTGTTTTTGGTCGCACTATTCACAAAATTGAGTCCATTCATTTGAAACAGACAAATCCTCGCATTTCCTGATAGTGTTCCAATCCCTACATTATTGTTAAACGCCCATTGGATTTCAAAATCCTCGTGTTTATCCCAGAAATTACGGCACAAGCGTCTCATATCAAACGCAGGATAATTATACTCTTTGCGATCTGAACTTACTGTGCGACCCACTTGCGATGATATTAATGAACTAAGATTGAATCCAAAAAAAGCACACTCATTCATTTCACCTGGTATGACTGGTTCAAATACCAAATGAAATGCTACATCATTATAAGTATTGCCTACTGGTGGAACTCCAAAGGTGCTGGGACCACTTGTATCATCAGGATTTGTAATTGTAAAGTTCAAATCCACTATATCTGAAGATTTGCGGAAATTATAACTTTGCCCTGTATTTACAATATATTGATTTTGTGAGAATGTTGTTTGCTCATTAAAAACCACAATCGGCACAAATGTTTGACTCATATACGCTGTATCATAATGGAGATTTTCCCAAGTAAGACCCGCCATATTGTAACAGATGACTCCGTTTGATGATGTTGATAATGTTACTGTTCCCGCTGTTGCTGCCGATGCAACTTTCATACAAAACACATCATATTTATCCCACGCAGCACCAAGCACATTTCGCATATTGATATTTGAGAATGTGAAGTCTGACTTTGAAGCATTAATTGTACACGGATTTGTTGTTGAACTTGTTGATAATATTAATGATCCACTTTCACTAAGCATTTATATATTATTAGATATTCTTTTTAAAAAAAAGAATAGCAAAAAGAGTAAAAAAAAAGTTCTTTAAAAACAAATTAAAAATATTAAAAAGGAGGGGTGGTAGGGGAACCAAGGTTCCCTACTCCTACTCCTACAACGGTAAATGACAAACTAAACTGATTCATTTGCGAATTGAGTGCCACTCCTCCACCATTTACGGTAAACAGTTGAAACGCTAAATCTACATTCTCCGATTCAGGTTTTCTAAAACTGATTAAACTGTCAGGCACCGCAAAACTATCACTGTCTGCCGATGAGGCTGTTGTATATCTGAATATTGGTGTATATGCTACACTTTGTGAAAATGTTGAGGTTGTTGTTGTGCTTAAACAATTAATAAATTGGAGTCCCTGTATTTGGAAAAACATAAAACGCTGGGTTGCGCTTAGTGTTGTTGACGTATTTCCTACTCCAACATTCGCACAAACCAAATTGAACTTATCGTATTTATCCCACATCGTTCCAATAATGCGTCGCATATTTACATTCGTGAAAGTAAAAGTGGTAAACGTTGAGTTCATTGTTCCAAAAGCATTTGTAGCACCTGCCGACAAAATTTGCGTTGTTAATGTGAAGTTTGCTAATTCATTCTGATACAGGTAGTTGAACGGATTTTTATAAATCTTATCTTTTTGGAATGGCGCAAATGTCAAAAAAAATACTCCCTGTGTCAGAGTTGGAACTGCGGCATCATCACGAGCAAATGATATAGTGAGTGATACTTTTGCGTTATCTGGTTTTATCATCACAAACTCTTGTATATTAGCATTTTTGCCACCGACACTAAAGGAGTCATTCATTTGGACTGTTTGACTGTAAATATCAACTGCCGTGTTAAATCCTGCTTCTTTGCCTTGATACGACGCTGGGATTAGATTTAATCCATTTACAAACATAGTGTTTATATTTGCGGTTGCTCCTGTTCCCGGATTTACAAATCCAAAATATACTTTGAACGCCTCATATTTTTGAAACATTGATTCGCCTAAAACCAAGCGTAAATCTACAAAAAATGTGTATTCAGTATTGGTGGTGTTTCGGATTCCTATTTGGGATATTGTAGTTCCTACACTTGCTCCATAGAGCCATAATTTTGCTACTTCTTGATTCATATTATAATATATATAAATATTCTTTTTAAAAAAAAGAATAGCAAAAGAGTAAAAAAAGGGTCTTAATATCTGGCATAACAAACACCATTTTCGAAGACCAAAACTTGATCGTAACAGGCAAATGCCGTTTGTAAGAGAGTTAAAGCGGTAGGAGTGTAATAATTGATAACAGCAAAAATATCACTGGTATTGGTATTAGTTCCAGCAAAAATTGAGGATTTATCAGTATTTTGAAAAATTTCCATATCAATGCCAATAAGGAATGCACCAGAGTCTTCAGTAGATGCTTCAACTAAACCAGCAACAGTATTTGGAACATTGAGACTGTAAGAAGTATTATCAATTGAGGGTTGTAATTGCATGTCAGCAACTGAACCAAAACATTTAATGACTTCATTATAGATTTCAGGGATTGCTGTAGGAGCAGTTGATGGTAAAACTTCTGACCCCACTCGAAAAAAATATCCGGTAGAGTTAGCACTTCCTAAACCAAAAGCACAGTGAGATGAAGGATATTGAGCGGCTAATCCGGCAGTTGAGCGGGTTGCAACAAAAATATTCTTTAAAGAACTGAACTTGGCAGGAATTGGAAATGAGGACTGAGTTAACGTAGTAGCAGGTACGCTAACAGAGTTGGAATAACTTCTGTATGAAGGCAAAACAACTTGCATGGGACTTGAAGAACCAGCTTTAATAGCAGCAATAGCACTGTCAGGAAGTTGTAAAAATTCGCCGACATAAGTACAATTGGTTAAGGTAAAGTTAAGACCAGCACCACCTTCAACCATCATACTTCTTATAAGGGATGTTTGTAAAACGATCTCGACTCTGAGGGGAGCAGCAGTCATCTCTGATAATAATAAATATTTTTCGCCACTGAGGGCACCTACAAGGGAAACCAAATTGATGGCAAAGGGGAATGAGGTTGTTGTAGCACCAAGAGCACCAGTAGCACGACCTCTATTAACTGAACGGACATTTGCTAAAGCAGCAGCAGCAACACCGACACCTGAAAATTCCTCATTGGTTCCAGTTGTTACTGAAAATCTTCCCTTAACGGCATCTTCGGGAGCAGAATAATCGTATAAAATTTTGGCAAGTTGGCCGTAGTTATCAATATCTTCACAGATAATACCACACTATAACTATTAAGCATTTCCTCTTAATAAGTGTCATACCTTTTTAAATGGGGTATGCACCCTCTCGGGTGGGATTAGACTATATCTTAAGCATCATCGGGTTGATTAGACCGTCATTTGACGCCCACAGGCATTTAGTCGTTGAACCGCCTTCATATCCTATCATAACGGACTTAGAAGACTGGATGCGGATTGCCCTATAATATAAAACTTTTTACTATACCTTATGTTGTTAACATAAGCCACCGTATAATTTCTTATACGGTTTAGTATTTTATACCTTGAGGGGTTTCCCGCAGTTTGGATGTGTTGCTCTAAAATAGAACTTGCTTATTTTTTTAATAAACATTTACTCCCTGAAGGTTTTAAGGAGATTAGACCCATGAAATACACGTATTCTTTGGATGAAATTATGCCAACCGCAACTCTCTAAACAAGAAGAGGTAGCAGCGGTAGTTAAGATTAAATTGAATTGACCTTTTAAATAACTTTCAGAAGGAATCAATGCAGTATTGGCATTTGTGGGAATATTTATTGTTACTTGGTCGCCAGGATTATAGGTTCCTGACCCTTGCTGCGGCAAAATTTGTGTGAGGTAACGTCTGCCTCCAGAACTTTCAGTTTTTGAACTATATTTCAAATTGGACGGGATCATGTTTTATAATATTAACAAATAAAAAAATATTATAAAGAATTGTTCTTTTTAAAAAAAAGAACTACAAAAAGAATTAAAAAGGAATTAAAAAGATTTATTTTCTTATTCTTTCCAAAACGCTTTTCTTAACAACGTTTACAATTGGTTCTACGTTTTTATTTTTCTTAAGATTTTCGATTAATGGCATTTTATACCCCAATTTAGATTTTCCTAAAGGCATTTTAAATCCTAACATGTTTTTTGACAAAGGCATTTTATATCCAATCATTATAAAATATATAAATATTTTATTTTTTGTATTTACTCTGTAAATTTTATGCAATCCAGTTGAAGAGTCATTTGATAGTTAATCCCATTTAGATTTATTAAATTGCCATCATTAGAAGTTATTTTTATTTGTATTTGGTCTAATTTATTTACATATAAATTTGTTCTAAAATTATTTGGATTTTGATAAGTAATAATACTAAACGGGGCAACATAAACTGGTATTGTTGCAAGTATGTTACCATTGTTAGTTTGTGCAACATTTACATTACCAGTTGGAAAATTACACTCAATATTTAATGCCCTAATTTGATTTAGATTTACAACATCCCGACTATATAAAATATTTGCTTGAGATGTTGTATCTGTCGATTTACTAAATCCGATTGCGTGATTAAATGTATTTGCGTATATTGTAAAATTGCTTGTGCTATGTGTAAAAAGCAATTTGGATGTTGTAGTGCTGTATGTTATAGTAAAATTTGCGCCCATTGTCAAAAGCATAATATCAATTATTTGTGTTATGTTATAATTGCCAGGTGCAATATAATAAATTGTAGGTGGATCTCCTACAAGTCCAAATTCAAAAACATTATCTACGGATGTTATACTATAAAAAGAATAGGGAATTTGCGCTGTTTGTAAAGATAAGTATATATGATGACCGTCTGGAATTTCAATAACTGGTAAATAATACACACAATCTGCCGTATTATCATCTATTATTTCGGTTGCGTATCGTGAATTCAAATATATTTGAATGCTTTCACTTTGTTGCATTTCTTATTAATAGTTGTCATTTTTTATTAGTGTTAATGGATTAAAATTTCTATATATTTTATCTTCGACTGTGTCAATATCCAAATGTGAATATTCTTCTTTAAAAGCATAGTCGAATATTTTCTTAGCATCTTCCTCTTTCATTTGTAAAAGTTCAGTATTAATAGTTATAAATTCTTCTTTATTTTTTGGTTTAAAAATAGTAGCATAGGTGGTTTGTTTCCGTAAAATTTTCGGCATAAAAAAAAATGATTGAAGGCAAAATATGAAACAAGTATTTAAGTGACGGGCTTTTATTAACATTTTGTTTAACATTTTTTGAACGTCTTTTTCCTTAAGACTACTGGCAAAATCATCTATAATAACACAATTATATTCAATTTCATCTTCTTCATCATTATTTTCTTTAATAGAAATCAATTCATCATTTAAGTCATTCAATGTTTCATAATTCAATTCGTGATATACTTTATCGTGATTTTCGAATGGATGATTCTGAACTGAACTAAAACTGATTGATGGAGTATATAAATATAAGTTATGGAACTTACGATGGTATGCTTGGGACTTACGGAAGAAATTAAGAAGCAACGATGTTTTACCGCTTCCACCTGAACCGATCAATAAATAAATCATTCCATTACGTCTACTTACACCCTCGGGAATATCTTTTATATATTTATCCATTTTTTCTTTAATAGGTTTTGTCAATTTTATATCAGGATTTAATTCCTCTTTAATATCAATGATTGGCATTAATAATAATAATACATATTTTTTTTACATTTAATTAAGGAAAAAAAAAATGTTGCTAATAATATATATATGTCAGAACCTCTAACAAAAGCTAAGAAACCAAGAACTGAAGCACAACTTAAAGCTACTGAAAAAATGAGAGAAGCATTGGAAAAAAAACGATTAACACCGACAGAAAAAAAATTAAGACTAAAAGCTATTAAAGATCAATTAAACGGAAATACTAATGAAAATAATGATAAAAATGATGATACGAATGATGAAGTACCCAATGAAATTTTAGAACAAAAACCAAAAAAGGTTTTAAAGAATATTCCTCCTCTTCCTGTTCCTAAAGAACCTAAAGAACCCAAAGTTGTTTATGAATCAGGGTCAGAACAAAGCGAAGAAATAATTGTTGTTAAAAAAAAGAAGAAACCAAAAAAGAAAACAATTATTTATGAAGAATCCGAAAGTGAACAAGAAGAAGTTTTGGATCAAACACGAGCAACAAAATCACAAAAAAATGTTAAGTCCAAGTTTAAGATATCTAATGCTCCACCTGCTCCTGTTTGTTATTTTGAATAATATATATCTACAATGAATTAATAATGATTGGTTACTAAATTGTACAAAACTATATTTTTATTGTAATAATTATATTTTTTGTTTTCAAATGTTTATATATATTAAAAATGGTTTTAATATATAATATTTCAAAAAAATTTATTGTAAAAAGATTTTAAAGTACTATATAGTTTAAATGGTGTTAAGATTTTAATTAACTTTTTTGTTATTGTTTTTTAAAAAAAGAAGAAATATAAATTAAGATTTTAATATAAAATAAATATCTAATATTATTTTATATGTTAATTAAAGATTCAACCCGTAAAGGAAAAAGATTTATGGCAACTTTTGCAAATGGTAAAACAGTCCATTTTGGGAATTTAGGCAGTCAAACTTATATTGACCATGGAGATAAGGATAAAAGAACAAACTATTTAAAAAGACATGCTAAAAGGGAAAATTGGAACGAAGTCAATGCTGGTTCACTTAGCCGCTGGATTTTATGGGGAGATGACAAGGATTTTGAAAAAAATCATCAATCTTTTATGAAAAGATTTAATATTCAGTAGTTTTTATATAAATAATTAGTTACAATATTTACAATAAATATTATGACTACGTCACAGTAACTTATTGAAGTAACTGTAACGGGGCGGCACAAGGCCGCCTTGCCAAAAATGATTTTATATTAAATGTTTTGCATCAATTTTAGAAGCTTTGCCACCCATAACTGAACTGTAGACCCTGGCATATGCCCATTGGTCTGGACTTTTTACTGATGGTCTGATTGAAGAGGGATTTGTTTTATATGCACCTATCCCTTTATTAAAAATAGTTTGTAATCCACTGAGTTTAAAACCGGTGATTCTTGAAATATCTTGTAATGAGTGGGATGTGTCTTTCGGGAATTTATATTTAATGTTAAATTTGTTTCTATAAGTTAATACCATTTATATTTGAGTTAGATTTTTTTATATTTAAAACATTAACAACAATTTCTTTTTTTTATACAGTCTCTCTACTCTCCTTTAGGTCTCCCTCAAACTCTCCCTTTTATTTTATTGTATATTTACTGTATAATAACTATATTATATATTATATATTGTATATAAATATATAAAAGAGAGAGTAGGAGAGTAGGGAGAGTATATTCTAAATTCTATAAACTAAAATATATAATTGGGGGAGGGGGGGTACCCCCCCCCCCCTCTACACCTATTTTGTCTCTAGTTGAATAAAAAACATACTCTCCCTCGTCCTTACTCTCCCGCACTCCCTAAAAAACATAAAGTTGTTGTTATTAATCATTTATATTAACAATAAATTGTTGTTAATATTTTATAAAAAAATAGTGTATTGATAAAATATATTCGGGGGAGACTCTCCCCGATTTTATTCTTTTTGTTCTTCTGCGGGTTTAATTATTTTTTCATCAAATGGTTTTTCATCTTTTGCAAATCCATTTACATATTTATAATAATCTTTATCGGCTTCATATAGTAGTTTTAAATATTCTTCTTGGCATGGCATTTTATAAATCATAACTCCAGAACTTTTAACCTTATAATTTCCGAAAATCTTACTCATATATAATCCAAAAGTTGTAATTGAATAATTTGATGATAAAAAATTGTTTTTAGCATAAATCTGACTGTCTTTGAATAAATCCGAACTTTTAAATTCTCCAGTTTTAAAATCACCTTTCACAAATAAATCTGATTTTTTATAAAACATTTGTATATAAGCAGGTTTATCAGCCATTATTAACTCTGTTTTATATTCGGTTTTAGGTATTATTCCAGAGCCAATTTTGAATTCATTTTTATCATCATAATTTTTCAAATATAAAAATAATTTATTCATCATTTCCGGATCATCCATTTCTTTTTTCATATTAGAATAAAATTCATCTGTTTCTTTTTTTTCATTACAATGAAACATAAAAAAACGCCTATCCTCAGTTGATATTTTGAAACAGTTTTCGTTATTTGTTGTAAAAATCCAATTTGAATAATCTTTTAATGTTATTGCATCAAATCCTTTTTTCTCCATTTTTATTTTAGATGCTGTTATACTGTCTTTAATTCTATCTACTAAAAGCTTCGCATTTGCCGTTATTTCATCGCCATAAATCAAAAATTTATTACATAAATCCATATTAAAATCCTTTTTGATATCTTCAATTTGTTTGATTAATCCATAATAACTATCAATTAACTTTATAAATGTTTCAATTAAAAAATTCTTTCCCACTCCTTCAAGTTTAGTGTATAAAACAATAGCACAATTCGTTTTTTTTTCAGGAGTCTTCAATATATGACTAAACCAAGATTTAGTAAATTTATATTCAACGCTATTTTCACCATTAGGACACATAAACTTTAATAATTTGAAAAAATAAAAACTATCATCCGTTAACCCATCAATACATGCATTATTATCATATTGAAACCCTTTGAAAAGATTATAATTTTTATCATCCTTTTTAATAAGTGGGTCAAAAACCATTTTTTTAAATTTTTCCTTTTGCTTATCTTCAAACCAAACATTAATAAAGTTTTTTTCAACTTTTTCATTGATACGTATTTTATCAAATATATCTTCGCAATATGTGATTATATCTGATTTTTTATATTGAACTATTTCATTATTATATTTATCAAATCTACAATAACTCATAGGATTTTCAAGTTTAAAAGCTCCGTGTTCTTCTTCAAATTCTTTTTTCTGTTTTATATATAATTCATTATTATATACTTCATCAATATTCATTTTTTTTTCTTCTTTTTTCAATTCTATTTTTTTAGTATTTTCAATCTTTTTTAATTCCTCATTTTTGATTTTTTCAATATTTTTATTCTTTTTATATTCTTCAAATTTTTCATTTTTTAATTTTTCATAAATATCTTTATTGTCGTGTTGTGCATAACTTATCAATGTTCCAATGTTTAAACCGCCTCCACCACATTTATTCCATTGGTTCTCACATTCTTTAGCGTCATATTTAGCACTCTTAGCTGAAAAATTATGAAATACTGATGAAGAATAACCCTCATTTTTTATAATACAAGCAATATGAAACCAATCATTATAATTATCACATCTACTCATTGATAAACAATTTAAAATTTCTTCTAAATAAGCATTCATTTTAAAATCCTTATCCATCTTATTATTAGCTTTTATATTATTTATAATACCAAAACCTTCAACTGCGGATTCCTCTTTTTTTGGTTCAATAACTTTATTTTTTACAAATCCATTATCCATTAAATATTGATAATAATTATTATCAATTTGTTTAATGTCTGTATTATTAATAATTTTGTATTCAACTTCATTTCCATTTAATAATTTATATTTAGTAGGTGGAGCAATAACAAAGCCCCCATCATTTCTAATATCAATTTTAAGAACGTTGTTTGTTGCTTGAGGTATATTTTCATCGTATTTACAGTATAAATGATAACCATTATTTGTTTCTACAATATGATAACCATTTTTAAAAAAATTGAATTTCTCATTATCTTCATTGAACTTATTTTTATTATCATAATCAATTACTGTGATATTGTTAATTTTACCGGTTAAAATTCCAAAACTTGGACCTCTATCATTATATAAATTCAATGTTTTAAGTGTTATATTTTGCCAACCTTCAGGTAATAATTGATTTGTATTTTTTTTTTCTTCACCTTTTTTATTTAATTGAGTCTTTATTTCTCCAAAAGTGAAATAAACAAATTCCTTAACATTTTTGTCTTCCATTTATAATATATACTAATATATTTATTTTGTCTTTAAATAGAAATAAATAAAAAAAAAATCAATTTTTTTTTATTTAGTATAAAATATAATTTAATATAAATATTCAACTTATTATTAAATTTAGTTCTTCATTACAATCAAACAATGCTTCTTCATTATTCAATTGTTCAATGATATTTTTCAATTTCCTTTTCTCATAATTTTGTTTGTTTCTCATTTTTTGTTTCTCTCTAAATTCTGGGTCTGTCTGATATCTATTGGTAATATAATTATTATGACATGCATTAACTTTATCACGGTGGCGTTCATAGTATTTTTGATTATTACGTTTTCTATATTCTTTTACTTTATTGAATTTTTCTATTACAGATTTTATATTTTCTAATTCACTTTGTAAATTATTTATTAATTCCATTATTATATTATATACTTATATAATTATTTCTTTAAATTAAATTTTTATTACAAATTGAAACAGGAGGATTATTATTATCATCACATTTTTTACATTTGTTCTTAGGATTGTCAGGGTCTAAATGCTCGTTCATACTCATTGGAGGTAAATACGAATGGCACACTTTACATAAAAGACCCGTTATATAAGTATTTGCATAAAGCATTTTACGTTCTTCCTCAAGTTCTAATATCATTTTTTCCTTTTTTTCTTCTGATAACTTCTTTAACATTTCCTCTTTTTTTAAAACTGCTTTTTTTTCATATCTAATACGCGCCAGTTCTCTTACTTTGTCTTGATGTGTATTATAATATTTTCTAATAGCTCTTTTTTGGGCGTCACTGACTGGCATCTATATAGTAGATTTTGAAAAAATCTACGGCAAAAAACGAAAAAAGAATTGCTATATATTATTTGCAAAAAAGTTCTTATGCATATTTGTTTTTAAATGATATTTTTCATTAAATTTTAAATAATGTCCACCACAATTACAAAAAATCGTTGTTTGGTCTCTTTTAGGATTGTTAATAGGATTATTTCTATTATTATTTTCTTGTTTTTTAATACGTAATTCTTCATCTGTTATATGTGCTTTACGTGTATTCATATTTGCGTTATAAAAACATCTCCAATACTCCTCCCTTATTCTTGCTTCAACTGTTGATTCACAATCCAATTGTTCAATAATTTTATATTTAATATTATGCCATCCACCATTTAAATATATAAATTCATAAAGTTTCCTTGTAGATTTTTGATTATACAATTTTTTATGAGTTTCAAAACGTTTTTTAAAATTTAATGTTGAACCAATATAAATATTGTCATTTATAGTTATTATATATATTAAATATTTCATATAATTAATATATAGATTTTATTTT
>Ga0181346_1000348_pt1 | contig 19938 bp, 33 predicted proteins | sample Su13VDMM15DN_FD_130100 | JGI IMG/M metagenome (GOLD analysis project Ga0181346, IMG submission 130100) | Freshwater viral communities from Lake Michigan, USA - Su13.VD.MM15.D.N | ecosystem: Environmental > Aquatic > Freshwater > Lake | place: USA: Michigan | collected 2013-07-15 | reverse complement strand
TGCCATTTTGTTAAATCTAGTGGTACGACCGCACCACTACGTTTTTTAACTTGAATATTACTCACTCGAGTGCCTCTTTGTTTAATATTTTTCTAATTGTAAATCTGTACTTGAATATTGATACAGCAATTGTAACTGTTTTTCTTCTACTTGTTTTGTATTTACTATTTCGTAGGGCCAATAATTAAGAATATATTTCCCATCATCTAACCAAACCATTGTATGCTTTGTTTTATCTTTATAATCATAATATACTCTTATTTCCATAGGAGTTGAACTATGACCAGTGAAGTATATAGTATATACTATTCCTAGTGCTTTTGCAACGTCACACCAGTAGTTTTCGGCTAATAATGTCCAGGGATCTGGCCAAGTTTTTGGATCACTTGGATCCAAATTATAATTAACAAATGGAGCACTGCTCCACATGTTGTTTAGTTCTACTACCGCTGATTCTAAGGGTAGTCTATCAAGTTGATGGCGGAAATCTTTCCACTGCGCGAGCCTGTCATTAACACGCAGATTCCAAAAATTTTGCCACATATTACGCGAACGTTTTTATATAATAATTGAGTGTAGCATTGGTACCAGTGCTACTAGCAGTATAAGACATAGTGACATTGGAACTATTTGCTACGAATGTTAATGCAACACCTATATTTGCTGTTTCAGTATAATCCTCTTCAATTGAGGGTGCGCCGGCAAGATTAGTGACTTTAATAGAACCAACTCTAGTGTTGGATCCTCTGATGATATTATAATCAATGATCCTTGAGTTTACTGTAGAAATAGTGATATTGCCTATGTTTGCTGTGGTATTGTCTAGCAAGGTTTCTGCAGCGGCATCGGCCAATTGAGCTATTACAATATTAGCCGCGATAGAGGATGCTGTTAATATAACATTACTGTATTCGGTAAGGATTTCAGTGACACCAACTGTTGGGGCACCTTCTACTAGAGTTCCGTTACCAATATATAATCTACGCTCGTCAACACTCCAACCCATTTCACCGCTGGCTAATTGTGGTAGATTTTCTTGTAAGCCACGACGGACTTGTATTTTGCTTATTTGTATTACAGCCATGTTAATATCCCAATTTTATTATATTTATCTGATAGTAGAGTTAAATAAGATAATACACATTAGGGAATTTAGATGGAATTTATCAAAAATTATAAAGATTGGGTCGATGAAAATAAGTTAATAGAATTCTTAGACAGCTATACCGGCAACGAAATATCTGTAACCGTAGATCATATATGGGATCAACATCCTACACTAGCAGCTCAAAAAGAACGTGTGCAGTCTATATATAAAGATAAATCTTGCAAATTCCAATACTTTACCCAAAATGACGAAGATGGTAAAAATCTTGGCCTCGCTTTACCCAAAATTCCCGACAACGACAATAATACAAAATTTTGGTTTTTTATTAAACTAGGAGTTGGTCAGATGGAACCTATGCATTATGACCCAGCATTTCCAGCCGATCAAAATCTTATAAAATATACCATGTATCTCAATGATTGGGAACCGGGGCATATTTTTATCTACGATGATAAAATAATGACTAACTATAAAGCTGGTGATTTATATAGATGGTCTGATCCCGATGCTTATCATGGTATCTCAAATATTAGTTATACTCCAAGATATACCCTAATAATAACAACATTTAACGACGAAACACAAAACCTAAACTAGTTTGTAGTATTGCTCGACTCTATCAAACCAACGGTCCATCCAGATCGTCCATTCATTACCGCTAACAGTCCAGGTTTGGAATTCTGGTCGAGCAAAGGTATTGTCTTCTAGGAGTTTAGGTGCTACCGCCATTAAGATCACACCCTGTTTAATGTCAGTACCGTGGACTTCGTTATGGGCGGCGGCATAGGCGCATAATTGTAGGAAATAGTCTTCGATCCACTCAGTTTTCTTGGGTTTATTAGTCTGTTTGTAGTCGATAATTGCCGGACTACCCTTGTATACTCCACAGGCATCTGTTGTGCCTGCATACAGGCCCGGAACGTATAAGGGCACTTCAATACCCCATACTTCGTCTACGTGTTTTAAGCCGTGTTCTACGATTTCCTGTGCCATGGCATGGCTCTGTTGACTATTTGGATTAGTACCTGGTTGGCCCATTTCACGATCGTTGCGCACATAGTCCTCTAACCATTTGTGCATACGTGTTCCGCGACTTGCAGCTTCTGTGGTAATCTGTTGGGCTTGTTGAGTTCCTACACGTTTACGCCAATTTTCAAGAGCATCTCGCTTCTCTTGTGGTTTGGTACGATCGAGTATTGTTGTTACTGAGGGGACTCTAGTGCCGTCTGGTAAACTGTAAAGCCTGTGTCCATCTACTGTATCACGAGAGATAGGGGTATAATCGTATTTTTGTATAAGCATCTTATTAGTATATATTAGTGATTAACTAATGTCAACTAAACTGTGAAACTTTCTCCACAACCACATTCAGCTTTGGCATTGGGATTTTGGAACTCAAACCCTTCGTTAAGTCCTTTTTTGGCATAGTTGATTTCCATACCTTGTAGATAAACTATGTCTTTTTTATCAATCAATAAAGTAACACCACGTTCATCTATTTCAATATCGTGTTCACGTATTTCATCAGCAAATTCTAATACATAAGCAAATCCACTACATCCAGCAGTGCGTACACCAATGCGCATACCTACACCTCGACCTCTGGTATAAAGAGATTCTTGCATCTTTTTAGCTGCTGTAGCGGTAAGTGAGATCATATCCATTATTTAAACCAACCTTTGGATTCTTTTTCTATCCTGTTTAACACTGCTTGTTTTTGTTTGTCAGTCATATCATACCAATTAACTATGTCATCTACCGTGCGACCACAACCAACGCAGACTTCGTTTTCATAGCGGCATACTGATATACAAGGGCTTTCAATGGGTGACTTCTTCATGTTTCTTTCTATAGTCTGCTATCGCTGATTTGATCGCATCTTCTGCAAGCACCGAGCAATGTATCTTGACGGGTGGTAATGCGAGTTCTTCTGCGATATGTGAGTTTTTGATGGTCTGAGCCTCATCCAACGTTTTGCCCTTGAGGAGCTCGGTGACAAGGCTAGAACTAGCAATAGCACTGCCACAACCATACGTTTTAAATTTGGCATCTGTTATGATCCCTTCATGGACTTCAATCTGTAGTTTCATTACATCACCGCAGGCCGGTGCACCAACCATACCCGTTCCTACGTCTGGACTATCCTTGTCCAAGGTGCCCACATTACGAGGATTTTCGTAATGGTCTAGAACTTTTTCTGAATAAGCCATATCATAATTCTCCAATAGTGTAGTAATATACTACAGTATTTATAACATTATGTCAAGCGTTAATGATAATATTTGGGTATCGTGTTGGGAATTCATACCAATTTGGATTATCTTCCACGATAATAGAAAACATTTTTCTAGTAGTGCTGATATTTTCAACGCTATGGACTTTTTGAACATTAAATGCTATCCAAGTTTCTTTTGATAATTGGATTGCATATTCTTTTTTAACTTGGTCTATACGATAATTTGTTGCTCGTTTATGATATGTTAAGTGTGATTTTCTTTCTTTATTATAGAATGTTGTTGTGACGTTATCTCCACCTGTTTCTAAGATCCAGTTAATAGCCATGTTTCTGCCTCGATCTGTATGTATCGGGGTATGACTAACACTACCAGGATATCTATTTTTCATCAAAGCAAACATACCATGACATTTTGATTTAAAGTAAGGGCCGTATACATCATCTACTATTTGATTTTGAGCCTCTGTATATTCTGTTAATTTAGTGCTGTATTGAAACCAGATTATCTTCCGTTGGCCGTTATTAAAATTTTCATTCCATATAGCACTGGCTTCTGTATCGGGCTCGCCATTAGGATACATCTCTTCAAGCATCTTTTCCATATCATAGATATGTTTAATTAATTCCGCGGGTGGTGCGGGAAGATCTAACTGTAATATATATTTGTTATTTAATTCCATAAAATTACTTATAGAATTGTATCTCTTGTTCTGTTATTATTGGTGGAAAGTTTGGTTTTTCTAGATTACGGTGTTCTTCACCTAATGCAGTGTGCCACTCGAGATGTTCTGGACAAAATTCGCATTGTGCTATTGGGGTATCTTTAGTTTTAACAAATTCTTCTAGTTGTTCTTCTGTACAGCCTGACGTTAAAGGTTGGTAACTGTATAATAGTTCACGCTGTCTAGAATTTAATTTTAATCCAAATTGACTATCAAAATCTGTTAAGTTGCTCATAGCAGGACATTTATATAACTTACCTTGATACATGGTATGATCGTGTTTCATATCACAACTATTAAATGCGTTTACAGGATCGCTAGTATGTAAGGTATATGACCCATCCTGTTCTATTACACTACTCTGGTGGAATGTAAACGCTTCAATGAATCCACCCATTGGTAATCCGTTAAGATGCCATTGACGTTTAATTTCTTCAGCAGTATTGGGATCATGTAAGCTGAGACCAAATCCCACACGATATTTAAACCATAAATCAAAATGTATTGATTTTAAATATGTGCCATTTGATTGTACCATAATAACTGCATCAGGCCATAGTCTGCGCAGATTCATAGCCCATAGTTCTAAATCAGGATTAAGTGTGGGTTCGCCACCTAGGATTGTAATGCGTGGTAAGTCTAGTCGTTTAGCCCAAGCTTCATATTCTTCAGCATGATCAACCCAGCGTTGATGTCCTTTAAAATTATAGTTGTTAAAGCGATTGCAGCCGCGGCAGGTTAGATTGCAGACGTTAGTAATGTAGAATTCTACTACAGGAAATAAACGAATCATCTAGTATTTAATACTAGAAACCGGGAGCGTTGCGTTTCCGGGCGGCTTGTTTGGCCATATTACTAACAGTGTCTACAGGTGCATTTGGATCTACATCTTGATCTTTGGGATTTTCTACAGTGGCACTGCTATCATTATCTTCACCAGCTGGGCGTAGTTCAATATAGTCTTTGTTATAGCTTTTGATTAGATTTTTAAGAGCTGGATTGTTTGTATTTGCCTGTACTAGAGCATCATAATCAAATGTCTTGTCTGTGTTAAGCACAAGATTGATTAGACTCTGTGTTGAGATCTTTGGAGGTTGTTTCTTATCTTTATATCTATGGCGAATAAGTTCCAGAGCTGTTGTTAAATTAGACTCTGGAGTATTCTTTGGACTGTGTTGAAATTCATCTAAACGCACGATTATCTTAGTTCGCGACCAAGTTCTTCTGCACCACCTGTTGCAGCATCTGTAGCACTAAAGCCATCAGTTTCGTCTTGGTCTAATTCGCTACCTGGAGCTGGAGGCAATTCTGTATCCCCACCCGCCGGCATATCGCCTGGCATGGCCATTGGATTATCAACTTGCTCACCAGTTAGGATGCGCACTCCACCATCAACACCTTCGCGTGCTGTTTGTAGATTTTGCATCAGTGTTTCTAGTGTCGTGCCAACTGCGTTTTTAAAACCTTCAGCTTGTTCTGCGCCAACCTGGTCACGGATGCTGTCTAGTAATTCTGGCAATTGTTCATTCTGCATCTTACCAACTTTTTCGATCGCGTCTTGGATTGAATCTACCATGTTTTTAGCTGCTAATAACACTTCAGCATTACCAACTTCACCTTCTACTAGTTGTTGGCGATGTTGTTCTAACCAAGTGCTTAGGCCTTCTTTAACAGTGAGTAATTCCATATAACGTGGATTACGTTCTGCTGTGTGCAAGTCCACACTGTGGCGGATTTTATCTAAGTTAGCTGTGATAGTTTCACTTAGACGCTCTGCTTTCTCAACAGTCAGATTACTGAAATTAATAGCGAAACCAAAGCGGCTCTCCATTAATTTGTTGATCTTACGTGTTGATTTTGTAGACATTTCTGCTAGTTTCATGGTCAAATTCCTATTTAGACTTTAATATATTTAGCCAAGTTTAAGTTTTTCCTAATTTCTTTTTTAACTTGTTCTATCTTATGCTGTGTTTCTGTATAACGAACACTGTAGTATTCTTCACCCCACGTATCGCCTTTGTCCTGGGCTTTTTTATAGCGTAATCGATATAAACTAGCTTCAAATTCCAATTTATTCAGTAGGCTATCATTGTCGCGTATTTCTCTGGCCAGTTGAGTTTGTTGTTTATACAAGGCTATACAGTAGAATATAGCATCTTTACGGTTGAAAAAATCAAACACCTGCTGATCTTGTTCCATCACACGCCAGCAATGATCATTGATCTTGACTACTCTATTTGCACCAACAAGCACATCTGTACCTAGCTGATAGCAGAATGGCAGTTCCGAGTCTTCTTGGGATAATCGGGCTAGTTCAGACTGGGTAAAGCGACGGATTTTTTCAATGTCAAATTCAGTTGATGATTTTTTTGTAATAGATTTTGCCATCAGTATTATTTCGAGTTAGTACATCTTTGACTGTTAGATTGTTGGCCAACAGTTGTTCACGTTCATCTAAGTGGCTTTTTGCGATAGGGGTATCACCAATAAAGCGTTCAAGCAGTTCGCTTTCTTCATTGGTAACGGCTAATAGTAATTTGTTAGTGAGTTCTACAATCTTCATGCAAGTATTTAGTTACTTGAAGAGGGCGTGTCCGATAAATCCAATAAGTCCTGCTAGGATTACGCCTAAGATGCTGACTAAGGTGCTGACACTTTGCTTGCCGCGACCTTCAAATTTTTCGTCCAGACTTTCCTTGATACCGATTAGGTAGCCTTCAAGTTTGTCCATACGGTGTTCTAAGTTTTCTAGTTTAGTTTCCAAGTTACTGTACCTTACAGCACATATTTCCACGTGGGCTTCTAGATTCTGTTTCTCAATTTCTGTTGGTTTGGCCATCTCGCCTTCCTAAGTGAGCGATGCCGTCTTTTGAGTGAGCCTTAACAATGTGCCTTAATATGTGCCTTAATGAATGCCTTTGAGCATCTAATATATTTAGTTATTTGATACAGATATAAAGTATATGTTTTTACTTGGTCCGTCGGTATAGAACAGGGCTATAGGAGGAATTACAGTCTCATCAAGACCCAATAACATTGGACTCTGTGCGAAATCTTTTTTTAATATAGCGTAAGAATCTTGATCATTGAGATATAGATTTTCAAATTCTACTTCAAATTCAAAAGTCCACACACGTTGTTTATCTTGATAATCGCTACCAAACTGATGCTGAGAAAGATCTTTGGTTTCAGTCTTGAGCTGATTAATGCTCATTATCTGTGTCCTCAATCCCAGGATCTGTACTACCGTCTCCCAGTTGCGTTGCTTGTTACGCATACGCTCAAGCTCTGGGGTAAATTTTGTTACATCTGTTTTGGTAATGTCTATCAAAGTATATCCACGATGGCGATATATTCTTTGTTCTATCATTATAAGAGTATTTATTGGTCAAAGTCAAGGTCACAAAAAAAGCACCCGAAAGTGCTTTCTATGTTTTATAAAAACTAAACTTTATACAAACACAAATCCAACGTTGCCTGTGACTGTATGAACTACAGTGCCACTGATATCAACTGCTCGTTCACTTACTGCTGTATTAGCATAGGTAAATGTTGTTGCTGTTAAACGTGTTGCCGCTGTATTTGCAGCAATCTGACGGATACGGTGCTGGAGATCACTTGGAGATACAGTTTCATCTGTAACTAAAAATAAATTACCGCCTGCGTTTGATGACGATACTCCGCCAATAGCATAAGCCAATGGATTTACTTCACTGATGATTGCATCAACTACACCGCCAACTAGATCACATTCTGCAATCAAATTACCACGTATTGCCTGTGAATTTTTAATTTCAACTACGTGTAGGCCTAACGCAGAACTATATAGCGTGTTCTTAATTGTTTGTGTGCCTACGACATTATTGCCTTGGCCTTGTTTATATTTCTGAAATATTGCCATTGTATTCTCCGAGAATCTTTCTATTATTTATGCTAGTTAACAGAATATCAAAACAAAAAAAAGCACGCTTAAACAGCGTGCTTTAGTTTTAATGCTAACTACAGATCTTACATACCTTCTAAGTCTGTTGGCTCTGTAACTGTTACTGTTGCAGTTGTTGATAGTGTTGCAACACCGCCAGATACTGTAAATGCTGCTGTATCTAATACTTGAGCGATCGCTGTCGCAACTGCACCGATAGTTGCATTTACACGGTCAACTACTAGGTAAAGTTCAGATCCATCTGACTTAACTTGGATGATACCAGCAAATGAACCTAATGCATCTGTTACTTTTGCTGCTGCTGCATCAGTAGCTACTACAGCGATACCGCCACTTAATACTACTTTGTACACTGATTGTGCGTTATTTCTTTGGATAGTGCCTCTTGCAACCGCTGTTGGGTTAGTTCTTGTAAATGTTGCCATTTTGTATTTCTCCTATAATTGTACGCTTTCGCGCATGCAATTATTTATCCAAATGGAGACTGAAAAAAGTACGTTGATAATTATGCTCGTTTAAGAAAGTTAGTACGACTAAACTCCAGTCTATCCACTAATTTCACCGCACCACCATCGTGTCCTATTGCTACAAAGCCCTCTGGTGTTGTTACTTTATAACCATCGTTGGTTTTTTGGAATGTGCCAATACCTTCTACTTGTTGTAGTTTACGCAATAGCAATGCTTTCATTTCAACTATGCGTTTGTAAGTAGCTAGGATACCGAGTAAATTATTAGCGTTATCAGCTACCCATTGTTCTTTCTCTTTGATTTTAGCCAGGCGATTCTGTGCCGCACGGCTGGTGACGACATCGATGTCTTTGGTCATCACTTCGTTATAATGTGACATGAAGTCTTTTAAAAATTGAGTAGGATCCGTGATCTGTGTGCCTGCACGTACCATCTTGTTGATAAAGGGTTTGATATTGCGAGCGAACTCTTTGTTAGCTAGGATGATGTCAAAGCGTTGTTGACCAATTTTCTCCATGGTCTGGTATGTACTATTCATCAACGCTTGAATCTTGCGATCTTCTGTAGGAGTTAAACTAGCAATACCAGTGTAATCTTTATATGTTGCGTCATCAAACCATACATCAGCTGATTTACGTAAGCCTTGAATGTTAACTAGGAATCCTGCTTTCATATCTGCTAGGCTGGTGCCTTCATAACTGGTATGGAATATGATACCAATCTTAGCACGTGCTATCTGTTGACCGAGCTGGCTATCTGCAGGTACAGCATAGGTAATTGTGTTGGGTGTAAATGTCAAGCATTTCTCGCCACCTATGTCGGCAGTTTCTACCCCGCCCTCTTTAAACAATAGGTCACCTTGGATGACTCCGCCAATGCCCAGCTTCTTAAGATGTTTAAATGCGCTGTTTAAGATATCTACCAACTCAGGTTGATCACTGTAGAATTTGGCAATGTTGCTTTGGGACTTGCAGACTTTAGGTTCTGCTTTGGAAAATACACTTTTGGTACCAACAAAGAACTTACCGTCGGCAGGATCGATACCACAGATGATAGCAGGGCTTCCATCCCACTTGACCGTGAGTTTAGTCGTAGTACCTGTACCTTCTGCCAACATGCCGCGTAGGCTTTCTATATAATCCAAGGCACTAACTGCACCAGCATAGCCAGAATTGAACACTAGATCTTCGAGATGTTCAAGATGTGTGTTCTTGCTTTCTGTTAGCAAGAAATCTGGTGTTTGATTTTTTATTTCAAATAATTTCATTGTGTCTTAGCTTCTTGTAATCTTTGTTTAAATGTTGCATAGTCTAGAGATTCATATGCGCCTAAACCTGCTGCTTGTCTAGCTGCTAATGCAGCTCTAGTTGCATCTTGGCTAGCTTGTGCTGTTGGCTGTGTTGGTGCACTAGTAGTTGGTACTGGTGTTGCGGTAGCCGCCGGTAGTTTTGGCTGTACTGGGGTAAGTCTCTTTAGTCCCATTGGCATAGATGTCTGTGGTTTTTGCATAACATTTACACCACTGCGTTTTAATCGATCGATCACATACTGTAACATTTCCCCGCGGTATTTTTGGTCCCATGTTTTAGGGAATTGTGAAGCTATGTATTGATCGGTCATTTGAGTACCACTACTTGCCCGTTGGGCCATGATATCTGCAAATTTATTGTATGCGGCCATCGCAGGGTCACCAGCAGTCTGCGGAGACCTTAGAGCATTTTTTTGTTGTTGATATGTTTGTACAGTCTGTGGAGCGATTGCTTTAGTAACACCTTTAGCTAATGCTCCAAAACCTTTAGCTAATGCCCCAACACCTGTAGCTAATCGATTAGGTGGAACTGGCGAAATTTTTCCTGCTGGCTTTAGATTTGTCAAAACACCTTCTTGTATCACCTCATTAATCTTCATCTTTGATCTTCCTGATACCGCGAGAGAATTTAGTTGGATCTTGGCCTTTGATAGCGTTTAACAAGCGATTTTCTAACTTGGTAGCTGTTTCAACATCATAGTTTTCACGTATGTGATTGATAAGATTGATAGCACCATTGATGATATTATTAGCACGTGATTCAAGGAGGTTTTCCTTGTCTTTGTGTGTTAATAACTCATCTAGCTCAGTGAGTAGGCTACGTGTGCGTTTTTGCAAGATTTCTGCTCCGGTTTAGAGTATTTATCTAGAGCCACAATTATCATTACAGCAGACTAATCGGCCATTTTCAAATGCATCTTTTATCCAGGATTCTTCTATTAGATTAAACCATTCTATGCAATCAAGTAAACTATATTCTAGGGCATTGTTATTATAGATCAAAGGTTTAAGTTGTGTATTAACAGCCTGGAGATATTCACCTCGGCCATAAGTCTTGGGACTAAATGCGGTCCAGCAACAGGGATATGCATATCCTGTCGAACTTATAAATATTGATTTAGCTTGTTTTGTATAACAGGTTATTTTAGTATGTGGTGTAACAAAAGGTATTATGTCCTCTAATAGTATTGAATTTGTACGTTTTTTATGGAATAATATTTTAAAATCAGTTTCACCTTGATAGTTGCCTATCACATGTAATAGATTTCCATGTTTATCATATACCGGACCGTTATCTCTACCATCATGAATTATATCAAATCTTGTGAACCCTAATTCTTCTGACATGGCCTTACATGCATCAATTTGATGTAGATTATGATCAAATCTAATCATATTCCATACTGCTTGGCCACCAGAGGCTATAAAAATTTTAGCATTGTTTATGATAGTAGACCAGCTGGTATTTTGTCTATATAGATGATGTGTGTCTTCAAGACCATCTAAACAAAATTGCACTTCAATTCCTGCTTGTCCTAGACGAGTCCAAAATTCATGATCTCTGGCTGATGCATTGGTACTAATATCTATGATTAAATTTTTATTTTGTGATTTAAAGTATTCGACAATATCGGGGGTTTCGGGATTCATTACAGCATCACCAAAATTACCATTGACAAAGATACGATTTAATTGTTTTAAAAATGCAGGAGTAAAAATGTGTTTGGCATTATCTAATGTCAGATTAGCCTCAACATATCCATCATTATAAGGATACCCACGGAAATTTCTTGGGCATAAAGGACATCGAGCATTGCATAATGATGATATTTCTAAGTGTACTTCTCTTATTTCATCAAATTTAATCATTTAGTATTTTATTAAATTCTTTAAAAGTTTCTACCCAACTAGTATTCCTTATAGCATCCAATTTATCTACATACTCTACAAATTTTACTGGATAATAATTTTCTTGTTCTGCATATAAGTCTAATAATTCTAATAGCATAGGGTAATTTTCAAATCGCTCGACTAATTGTGTTTTTACGTTTGCGGGTAAGTAGGTAATCCTACATTCAGATCCAACATCAGATTGAAATTTAAGTTGTATACTATCCCCTAAACGATTTGAATCAAAGTTTGACTTTTTCCATTCTACTAGTTCTGCCAGATACCATATGTTTAGATAACTAACAACACTGGTGATATAAAATAAATGATTGTTAGAAATATTTTCTTTGAACCAAATTAAATTTTCATTGACTGTTTTCCATTTAGCTGGATTTCTTTGATATTCAAACCTATTACCAATATCATCTATACTAAAAAACAATTCAACTATTTTAGCCTTGTTCCAAAATTCTAATACTCGATCATTGACTCGATGGGTACTATTGGTATTATATGTAACTCGACAATTTTTTAATACTCCGCAGTCATCTAAGTATTCCAATACCTGTAGATGTTTGTCATCTACTAGAGGTTCCCCGCCATGGAAATGAACTAGTTCCAGATCTTCTAGAATAGATTTATCAGACATATCAAACTGTAGATTTTTAATATATTGAGGAAATATGGTTACTTCTTTTCCCAACTTTCTAGAGTCATCTGCCCATGCAGTGCTTAAATCAGGGCCGCAAATTAAACACTTTAAATTACAGAGAATACTCAATTTCAGATCTAACCCGCGGATCTTTTTCCCTATCGAATTCCAATTTTGATAAAATTCAATTTGATTTTGTCTTCTTGATTTAAGACCGGCTGCTTCGGGATCTATACAACTCTTACAAAATTTTTCTGGCAGATTATCTTTAAGATTCTCTTGTCTGAGATTCAGTAATTCTATATGATTCCATTGGTCGGTTATTTTATTGTCTGTTGTTTCGATCCTACCGGACTGACAGCAAGGGCCTATTAGAGTTTTACCATTAACATAGTCAATAGCAAGATTATGATGTATGTCATAACAGTAATTCTTTAATGTCATTCTGAAGTATTCTTAAGGCCAGCCAGCATGCTCTTAAGTTTACTGCTGTCTACACCAGCTTGTATCTTAGATTCTTCGCTAGGTGCTACTGTTGATCCAGTTTTAATTTGACTTAGTATATTAGTTGCGCCAACTCCACGTAGACCACTTTCTTGTGCTTCTTCACCTGGGTCAGTGATGCGTAGACTTTCTAAATCAAACTCTAGATCTACTTTCATACCTACACCCGAACTACTACGTGTCTTCATAAGTTGCAGTTGATAACGGCCGCGTTCACGCATGGCTCTAGAAGTAAAGATACCAAACACGTTATCAGCTGTGTTGATCTTACTTAATCCACCTGCGATATGGCTGTGGTCAAATTCAATTTCTTCTACTGCTCCACGATTAAGCTGTGAAGCTGTGATCATTAAAATATTAAGTTCACGTGCCAGATTACGTAGTTCTTCACTTACATATTTGTCTTTGACAAACAAATCATTTGGACTGACTTTAGCACTCACTGGCATGACCAAGTCTAAATAGTCTACCATGATAAAGTCTACTCGTAATCCTGTTTGTACTTGTAGTTCTTTAAGATAGCTACGTATTTGATTTACATTACTCTGTGCTGGCATGTATTTGATACGCAGTGCTCCAGACTTTTTACCCACCATCTTGACTTTCATTTCAACAGTGTCAAGATCCTTAAACACTTCTTTAGTGCTACAGTTGGCTACCATACTATCCATACGCATGGCACACAGGCCTTCACTAAGTTCTAATGTTAAGAACACACCATTGAGTCCTTGTGTGACCCAATTGATAGCTATGTTCTGCATAAACAAGGATTTACCACTACCAGATCCGCCTGCGAAGATGTTAAGTTCACCGCGGTTCATGCCACCAAATAATCTCTTATCAAGAGTAGGCCAGCCTGTTGAATTTTGACCATTGCTGCTCTTAATCGCCAACAATCTAGCACGTGGATCTAAGAAATAGTCTGTGCCCATGTCTTTGGTCAATGATATTTGGACTGCGTCTTTGATTAGTTTTTCTACTGGGTCATAATCACCCTTTTCTAATAAGTCTGCTGATTTAAGTATGGCACGTTCAAGTTCATTCCTGCGAGTAAAGCCCTCAAACTCTGCCATGAACCAACTATAATGATCTTCTGTTAGGTCTGGCACATGTTTAAGATCAACACCTGTAACTGCCTTGACCTGTTCGTGCGTAGGCATGGCTTTATGATCATCAGTATGTGTCTTGATAAATCTAGCCACTTCACGTAGACTGCGATCAAAGTTTTCTGGATTATAGATGTTTTGGACACGCACATAACTCTGTGCATCTTCTAGCATCATTTCTAAAAATAGTTTCTGTAGTTCTGGGCTATATTCTTTTGTGCTCATATATTTAATTATACAGTTTCTTTTTCATCAGTTCAATCTTGAGTTTACTCGAGTGTTTAGCATCTAAGATAGTTTTCAGCACAAACAACTTGCCATATTTACACACTGCTTCATTTACGTCTTTTGAAGTTTCTTGCCATACAGGAAAACTGACTGACCACCCATACTCAATAGCATTGTTGATCATCTTAGCACCAGCACGGTCTCGATCTGCTACTACAATTACTTCACGGCCTAGACTTTCAATAATATCTGCTTGTGTTTCATTACATTCATTGTGCATGACCGCTACACCATCTATGCTCATAGCATCAAATGGTCCTTCACAGACAACGACAAACTTGCTGTCTGCCAGTTGATTGTTGATATTAAAAACAAAGTTTGGTTCGTAGTTGCTGTGATATTTTGGTTTAACTCCGTCAGTGACAGCACGGGCAGTATACCCAATGGTCCTACCTTGCCAAACGAACGGTATGATGATTCTCTTGTGTAGATTATATTGCGCTTGACGAGTTGCGTAAAACGCATATTTGGCTATGTCAATTTTGCGTGCCGCGCAATATTCCAATGCTGGATGGACATAATCTAGTGCGACCAAATTCTCTGCATCTTCTGGTAGGTCACGGACTTTGAAGTCAATCTTTTCTTCTTCAGCTTCTGCTTTGACTTCTTCTGGTGCAACCAATTCTCTGACGCGGATAGCTTCGATAACCAAACGTTTTACATCATTGTCATCAGCACCTAACCATTTTAATAGTTTACGGAATTTGAATGTCAAGTGTCTGCCAGGTTGATAGCTGGCTTTGAAGTTACAGTTGAAGCAATGGAAAGACACGCTACCATCTGGATTGGCTGTTAATCCTGCTCTACCACGGGTATCTGCACTTTCACCATTATGTGGGCAACAGGGTGCGTTAAAACTCGTCCAACCACTGGGTGTGGTTTTCTTCTTAACGGGTAAGATTGATTTTATGAAGTCACTTACGATATTCAGCATATACTATATTATACACTGAATTTTTGATTAGAACAAGCAGTTTTGATATATTATGCCGCTGACGTTACTAATTTCCAAGTTGGTGAAGCTTTGGTTCCACCATTGATGTATAATTTAGCATTGGTTATATCAATACACAGTGATCCAGGGCCAGCAAAAGTAGCACCAGTGGTGCCATTGGTCGGGACACCAGCACCTGTCAGGAACACCACATCATTCGACACACGCCATTCAGCATTTTTATAAGGACGCACATAGGGCACGCTGGAATCAATATCAGCCATGTTGAGATCCATACCATAATCAAATCCACTGGATGCTGTGCTGTTCTGCATGGTGATACCAAATCCACAACGGGCTCTGGTGTTACCACCATCACCATCTAGATAAGCCATGACAGCTGCATCAGCTGTAACTGTCGTATCTCCAATCAATCCCAAGACCCCAGCTTTAGGAAATGTGCTGGCATTAGTACCTGTGATATTATATGCTCCTACCGCACCTGCTAGATAATTGCTGGTTCCAGTTAAACTCGCCCCGTTGATGCTAGCACGTAAGCCATAGGCAGCCGCCGGATTATTAATCGTGCTGCTACCGTAGCCCGCAGCCACCGTGGCTGTTGCACGGATAGTTGTGTTTGACCCGCTGGTTCCAGTTAATGTCCTGCTTAGTGTTATGGCACCAGCTGTGACATTTCCTAGATCTCCACTGGCACGTGGAATCGTGTATCCGCCCGCTGTTGCTCCATCATGCACACGCAGTTGATAGGTTGTAGTGTCAACCGTGATCTCACCGATTGGCCCGGTATAGGCTGAACTGACTGTGGTATTACCACGTTTATGTTGGATTCTTACATTGGCTACTGACATTATATGGTTCCTCCGTCATAGATGACGTCATCTGTAAATGGTGTATCACTATAGTATGCTGGCAACACGTCAAGATCTATAGGCACCCCATAGTTATCATCTGCGTACAACGGACGTTCTGCTCCGCCTGCTACTGCTACTGTTTTAAATGTTAATTTGTAAATCCTATTTTCTAAGTTGCTGATCGTAGTAGCATCAAAGGTAAATGCACCGCGACCGTTGGCTACGTTAGCAAACGTAACAGCATAGGTGTTAATAGTAATCAGCTCAACTGGATCCTGTATGCTGGCCTGTACTGTAAAACCAGTGAGATCTACCAGTTTTTGATCTTGATTTTTAAATTCTACTACCACAGGATTATCAATGCCTTGATAGACTTTTATAGGACGTGTATACACAGGTCTGTTCCTCGTTTTAATTGTGGGATCAGAGTAGTCCAAAATTTGAACAGTGAACTTATTATCATATAAATAACTTGTGATTAGGGGCACTTTTAGTCTCAATCCTTATAAGGTATTTATCGTATACTCCATGGAAGACAGCTACAAGACATTACTTGACCAATACCCGTTTCTCAGCTATATAGTCTATGGCGGTAATGATTATATCGGTATCATACAAAATTCAGATGAAATCATCACTAGTATCTATGATTATGCGGCACTGCGTACTATAGCTCAGAAGACAGTGTATTTAGAACTAGCTGATCAATGGTGGTGGGAAAGCAATAGACTAGTACCTATCAACGTGTTTTTAAAGCAGGATTGGGTAGCGTTTAGAGTTTGTTTAAAAACATTCAACAGCAAAGATGTAGAAATAAAACACGGGCCTTATATAAGCCTAAAAGAAATATCTAATAAGAGATCAAAGCGTCGTAGTATCACGCTTGTTCGCAAAGTAAGTTAAGATTTACTACAACCAAGGTTGCATAAGCCACAGCGTGTGCCTTTTTAAAACTATATTCTCCATTGACCTTATCCCAAACCGTACTAGCAACTTCTTTCCAAGTCTTACCTATTAGGTGTCTCTTTGCAGGTCTGATCACAGCCAAGAACATAGCCAACCGTGGAATAGAGTCCACAGGCTCGGGCATTTTAAGCAAGGTATCAAGATGATTGTTGATATGGATCAGTTGGCTACATATCGCGGAGTCATATAACTTAGTCCAGTCTGGCTCCTGCATGAGTTTAACTAAATGAGTTTCATCTCGAACTTGTTTGTACACATGGACATTTAACAAGTCTAGTTTCATATAGCCACGATCTTCTGCGTCATTATAATCCAAACTAGCTGAACCTACAAAAGGATCTACAGGTATATCTGTAGCATACACACCTGTATTGTGTTTCGTTAATTTGCCATCACGTATGATGCTAGCAGGTGTGACATTTAATAAGGTTAATACTTGTTCACGATCTGCAAAGTCTATGTCAACGTCACTAGAAAACTTCATATTGGGGTGCCTTAACTACACTATTACAATGCATAAATTGTTGTATTCTGTTTATTTCTGATAAAATCACAGACAGTTGTATTTTTATTTCTTGGTCGGATAATAATTTAGCAGTTATAGAAGCCTTGATTGGTCCTAACTCTTTTTCTACGGCTGTATCTAGTAACTGCTTTAACTGCAAGTATTGCCTCCGTGCTCTCACTTTAGCAATCACTATGTCTACTAAATGGTCATGTTCAATCTCTGTCATAGTCCTGCATCCTTTAGTATCTGTTTGACCCATTCAGTGTCCGCTACATAATCTTTAAATTTCCTCTGCCAATGATCTGGATCTATCCAAGGAAGAATAAGACCAATTTGATCATCGTTAAGAGCATCAAGAAAGTCAACACCGGTATCGCAATTATAAACAATCCAAGGGCTAACCCTACCATTAGCGATGTGATGACACACGCGATTAGGATTGCCAAACCTAAAATAATCACTAAATCCATTTTTAAATTCTCCATGCTCGTCTGCATAATCCTGCATCTCCTTTAGGGCACGTTCAAGCGCATCTTGTACTGCTTCCTTACGCATATAACCTCGTAGATATTCTAAATAGACTCGTTCATGTGTCCAGTGATCAAGTTTTTTATTTTCTTTGATCACCCAATCAATAAACATCTTAGGATTAACAGCACGGATACCTACCATGTGACGCCCAAACTTAACGAAGGCACGATAATAAGGACTAGCAACAAAGTCCGTATATGACTTCATCTTGGCTGAGCCTTGTGTTAGTTCATAGAAACGTAGATATGCTTGGAGTCCAAACTGTACCCCAGTTTCTTTTTCTTCTTGCCAACGTCGTTTTTCTTCGCAAAGATGCACAGCAAGGCTTGACTCCTTGCGGAACTCTTTACTACAATAGCGACACTTATAGCTCGGCTTTAATTGATTTGTCATCAAGTCCGAGGTTTCGTGCCATGTCTGCAATATCTCGTTTATCATTGATTCGTGCCAGTAACTCTATTTCGTCTGACTTCATATTAGGATATAACTTGGCCAAGAACTTCTGGCTTTTGTTATCCCCCTCTTTTTTCTTTGCAGCTAACCAATAGTGGAACTGTGGTCCCATACCTGGACTAACACTAGTACAGGTTAACCATTGTAGTTTAGTATGCTTAGATCCTAACTCAAAGAAATGTTTGTTTACACGTTCATTAGTTGCCATTAGGTAGTAAGACTGCATGTCTTTATTGCCACTGACATTAGCACCATATTTTAACATTAGATATGTTGAGAATTTCTTACGATCTTCATCTGTAAAGTTGTCATAGTAAGCACGATCCTTGCGATCGTATGCCTGCATTTCATATTTGATTTCTAAACTTGAGCTCATACTGTATTATAACACCTTTTTCTATATTCTTCAAGCTCAGGGATATAATCTTTTAATTGGATCTAAATCTACACTCATACATCGTATCTTTCTAAAGCCAAATCAAAAAATTCTGTAAAATCTGCAAAAATCCCTAGGGTCTTACATACCAGTATCATATTGTCATGTTTATTTTTTTCATGATATAAAAAGATAAATTTACTGATCGGATTGTGCAATACTGAGTCTAGGAATTCACTTCTATCACTGCTGATGTGATGACATAACATAAGCTGTTCGAGTCGCATAAACGGAACCCAATCGGTTTTTAACGTATATAATTCATCAATGAGTTTTAGTGGATCAGATGATTCAAGAGAACAATTAATGGCTAGAATACCTGATTTATTTAACAAAGGTAAAGTTTGATCTAGATCATATTTCATAAATTCATAATCAATATAATGATCGCTGTCAAGCAAAATAAAATCATACTCACCTGATAAATCGACATTTTGGCTTTTTTCTTGAATCAATGTAAATCTATCCTGACTGCCAGCATAATTTTTATAGAATAGATCTAATTTTGGTGCTGGATCGATACCAACTACAGTCCCATCACCCGATGCTTCAAGAAATAATCCTGTGGTTAGTCCTTGATATATTCCGATCTCAAGGAATTTTTTAAATTTAAAATGCTGTATCAATCTCCACAGCAGTATAGCATCCACAGTGGCCCTCATCGATGAATTCGCTACTATTTTTTCGTATTCTGGATAAGTCTTCCAAAATACAGTATTCCTAAATTTCATCTTCCCTTCCTTAGGTAATTAAGTATCTGACTTATGCTTTGTTGCAGATTAGCATAATCACTTTTTAATTTAGCAAGTTCTTCTTGTTGGCTGCGTACACGATTTTCTAAATTAGAAAAAGCTGCTTGGCCTTCACGTATAGTTTTGTCATGTGATAACAAGTTCGGGCGTGGTGGAGCATTTGGGTCTACTTCACGCTTCTTTTTCTGTTTGAACATTTTTGGATTAAACATCTTTATATTCCTCTGAGAGCTTATATATAATTATACATTCTTCCACCG
>Ga0181346_1000345_pt1 | contig 19998 bp, 26 predicted proteins | sample Su13VDMM15DN_FD_130100 | JGI IMG/M metagenome (GOLD analysis project Ga0181346, IMG submission 130100) | Freshwater viral communities from Lake Michigan, USA - Su13.VD.MM15.D.N | ecosystem: Environmental > Aquatic > Freshwater > Lake | place: USA: Michigan | collected 2013-07-15 | reverse complement strand
CGGGCAACGATTCGATCGCAGCCTTTGCGCGCGCTTCCAACTTGTGCGCGGTGGTCGCATCGGCTACGTCGAGTTCATATCGGGAGGGTTCGCGGACGTTGGTAGTCATGCAGTTACCATAGACGCTGCTATGGTAACTGTCAATGATTATTCTGCCAGATCAAAAAGGGATCGAGTCGTCAGGCGTATACGGCGGAGTCTCCGCGCCACCGCCGCTGCTGGACCCGCCCGAAGTGCCGCCGCCGCTACCGCCGCCGTAGCCCGTGGAACCTCCGCCACGATTGCCACCGTAGCCGCCGGACGAACCTTCCTCGCGATCACCACCGCCAAGGAACTTCACGGAATCCGCCACGATCTCGGTCGTGTAACGATCCTTGCCTTCCTTGTCCTGCCACTTGTTCGTCTTCAGGCGGCCTTCAACGTAAAGTTGCTTGCCCTTCTTACAGAACTTGCCCACGTTGTCAGCGTCGCGGCCGAACACCACGATCTTGTGCCACTCGGTTTCATCGATCCATTCGTCGCCCTTCTTTACGCGCGACTTGGTAGCAAGCGACAACTTGCCGACCGAAGTACCACCCGCAGTCGAACGGATTTCGGGATCCTGACCGAGATTGCCAATGAGAATGACCTTGTTTACCATCTGCGGGTATGTCCTATGAGAATGGCGCGAGATTGCGCCGGTGAGAAATCAGAGAGAGGAGGGCGCATCAACCATACGAAACGAGTAGACCCAAACAAAGGGGTTGGCTTCCCACGACTTCGGCCCGGTGTAGAAGGTATCCCATGCCTTACGGAAGGCGCGAGTGAGCGGGTGAGCGCAATGCCTTGGGCAATCCTCACACGCGCGGGGGCAGTCAATGATACACGGCGGCGCAAACATGCCTTCCGCCTTAGCGCTCGCTTCGTCAATCTCGTGCAGTCGCTCCACCCGAACGGCGGCAACCTCCAACCACGTCCGGCACGCCTCGCGATAGGCTCCGTTGGCGAGGCATTGGCCGATTGGGGTGAACTTGATCCGCTCGGGGATACTTACGACCGCTTCGGCCCCGTCGGCTTCATAGCGAATGTGCGCCAGCCCGTGATTCGGATAGTCAAGCACGCGCGCCGTTTCGCGCACGTAGAGGAGATCGCCCACCTTGATCGGCGACGGCACGATCACCACAGCAGTACCATCGGGAATGCAGAGGTAGTCGCCCGTCTTGCTGACGGTCGCCTTATCCAGCGTCGCATTCGGCCAACGCTTGTCAGCATCGCTAACCGGCCGCCGAGTCTCTACCTTATCGCCAGAACGAATCCGACGAACGAGCGGCAGGGAGAACGATACGGGAAGGATTCGAGACATGAAAGGCGCTCCGAGGAAGTCAGTCACCACGACCCGCGCCGTAGTGGCTGACAGTTACCACACGATCAGCTAAGCCGCAACCACAATCGGCAAATATTCGACGGTCAGCCCGTCGTCGCCTTCCGTGGTCCACAGGTAGATCACCCGTTCAGCCGCCGGATACTTGCCCGACCACGATTGCGCCGAGTCCACGAAGATCGGCAGCATCTCCAGACCGGCGACGCGACGAACGGCGATCCGCAGCGTGAGATCGGCAAGGATCCGCTTGCCTTCGCTCGCACATTGCCACGGCCGCCCGTCAATGAGCACTTCGATCGCAGGCGTGCCCTTTCCTTCGTCGGGCGGAAAGCGCAACCCCAACCACGACGGTAGCGCGAACTCGGCAGTCTGACGCGCGGCAATGAGCGACGGCGCCTGACGATACGCGGCGACCATTGCGGACGCGCGAGAGGCTTCCTGTGCCGCTTCCTCCGCCGACTTGACCGCCGCTACGATCTCGGCATCGGCGGCGACTACAGCGGCCTGTCGCGCGGTTGCAGAGCCCTTCGCGTTGGACGCCGCCGCTTTGACGAACTCGGCAGCGGCTACGGCGTCGGCGTCCGGGCGGTTCGCGGTCGGCGCATCCGGAGCGTTCGGCACGTTGACGGGCGCGAGGGAGGCAAGTTCCGCCGTAGCCTTGACGCGATCGGCCTCGGTAATCTTGACCGCAACCGCGACTTCACGATCGACCGTCAGAACGCCGTCCGCCCATGCGATCCGCTCGGCATCCGGTCGATCCTTCGTCGGTGCAGCGGGAACGGCGGCGGCTTCCGGAAGTGTGGGATCCGTGCCGATACTGCGGAGGGCGACATCGTAGGCGGCGCCGGCGGCAAGCTGGCGATCGAACTTGGCGGCCATCTCGCGACGACTACCCGCCTTGACCTCCGCATCCGCGAGCTTGTCGGCGAGCGCCTTATGTGCCGCGCGCGCCGTCGTAAGCGCAGATTCGGCAACCGTTCGCGCCTCGGCATGTCCCGCCCACGGTTGCGAGCACTTCGAGCACGTCGCGCCGTCACCGAATCCCGCAACGTCCGCTTCTGCCACGGCAAGCGCATTCGCAAGAATGGCAAGATCGGCGCGCGTCTTGGTCAGGTACGGATCGATCTTCGCGATGGCTTCGTTGTTCGTCGTAATCGCGACGGACTGCGGAATCTCGGGACGATCGCCGAGCTCCTTACGCGCGGTTGACTTCCGGTTGCGCTCGGCAATGGCGGCCATCCGCGCGTCAACGGACGAAGCGACCAGGGCAACGGCGCGATCGTACTCGGTCCATGCGTCGGCAATGGTGAACACGGCGCGCGCTTCGTCCACCTTGTCAGCGTGCGGGTTGACCGGAAGCGCCGCATCAATGCGCGCTTGAATGGCCGCCTTCGTGGACTCGTAAACGGCGGCATTCGACCGCGCGCCCGAGAGTGCCGCCGTAGCCGCATCGTAGGCGGCCCATGCGTCACGGGCGATAAGCGCGTCAATCGCTGCGGCAATATCCGTATCGTCAGGAGCGATAATAGCCGGTGCAATGTTCCCGCGCGCCGCCTTAGCCGCCATCAAACGCCCATCTGCCTGATCGCGCGTCGTGTTCGCCTTCGTGAGATAGGCGGCGGCATCCTTGACGGTGCCGGGGTCCTTATCGACGCTGAACGCAAGGCCCTGCTTCTTCAGCATGACCGCGACGACAACGCGCACATCAACGGGCTTCAACGCGGACAGGAGGAGATCACGCAGCGGGCGCCCGAGTTCCTTGTCTGCGAGCACGGGAAAGAGCATGGGCGCCATGACGAAGCGGGCGAGCGCAGGCACTTCACCGACGCGCCCCATGCTGGCGAGGTAATCGGCTTGCGACTTGACCGAAGCGCCGCCGATCTTGCGCGTCCACGAACCGGAGCGCGTCAACGTCACGGCGGCGGGTCCGATACCCGGCACGTCAGCGGACACGGCGCATTTGTCGGCCGCGTCGTTGATCATCTCGCGCGCGAAGTCCTTACCGTCGCGACCCGTGCCCGTAAGCAGAAGGCACGCGGCGTCAATGACCACGGACTTACCACGCTCCGAACCTGCGTAAATGTTGACGGTGCCCGCGTGGTCAAACACGTTGACGGACGTGTCAGCGTGCGGGCCGATGTTGGCGATAGAGAGCGGCATTAGTAGTTCTCCGAGCACAGGAATCCGCGACCGTCAAGCGCGGCCCATTCGGTAACCAGTCGCTCCGAAATGCTGCCATCGTCCTCGGCAATCTTCAACGTCACGTCGTCGTCAAGTTGAACCCACGGATCGGCGTCGTCATCATGAACGGCGCCGGTGTGCTCGTTCCAAACCACGGAAGCATCAGCCTCCGAGTGCGCGATCACCCAATCGTGATCATCGCCGAATACGAACAGCGGGGCGTCAGGGGTCGGGTCGGGAATGGTGAGGCTCATTAGATACTCGCTCCAGAAAGTCGGTTCAACGTGGCGTAGGTGAGAGGGTCGCAAACGTAATCATTGCCAACGCGCATGATTACCCGTTTCATCGTGGTTACCCAATTGCGTTCCATCTTAGACCACTTCCGACGGATCCGCTTGCATTTCGACCGCGGAAAGCGAGTCTGTTTGCGATCGGTGCCGAGGTTGTGACTGACGAAGAATCGCGGGCCGAATGACGAAAAGTCAAGCATTAGATCGCCGCGCCAGCAATCGCCGCTTCGTCCAGAATCCAATCATCAGGCGCGGGGGGAGGCTTCGATTCGGTGACTGCCGCCGTTACCGGATTCGCGCGCTTACCCGTCGGCCGTGCGCGCGGGGCAACGGGGGCGGATTCGACGGCAGCGGCAACGGCAGCGGCGATGTCGTCGGCCGCGCTGGGAACGCTTGTGGGCGCCCCGGATGCGCGCGGAAGGGTAGCGGTCGGCATAGGGACGGCAGCGGGCACTACGGGGCTAACGGGCGCGTCTACGGCGGCATCTTCGGGCGGCAAGAGCGCATCGAGTAGCGCCGCGAGACGATCGCCGCGACGGATTGCCGCCGCGAGCATGTCGGCCTGGATTGAGTCGCGCTCGGTTCGGGCTTCGGTGGGGGTCATTCGTTGTCCTTAGAAGGGGCCGTGATTGCGGCAGTCGGTGTCGTCGTTGTCCGGATGCCAAGCGCACGTCGGAAGGTGATTCGGCCCCGGATTCTCGATCCGCACGTCCTCACACGGGCAAACGCCGCGCTTGATCGACTTGCGGATCCGCTGAATGTCCAGACGGCGGCGAGCACGGCGGCACTTGGCGGAGACGCGACCGAAGCGGAGGAGGTAAATGGTGATTGTCACTTCGTCACCTCGCGCGCCGACCACGTTACCGAATACTCGCCGGTGACAGAGAACCGCTTGTCCTCGTAGCCGTCGCGCGAAACAATCACGTCGTCAGGCTCCATACAACCATCTGTTTCCGATTCGTCAATGAACTTCTCGGCGGCTTCCTCGGCCTCGTGCGCGTAAATCTCCGTCGCATCGTCCGCGGCGTAATCGTGGTAGCGGACAAGCCACACCGGCGGGCACTTGTGGCTACGACGGTAGACCGTGAACGCGCCGCACGTCTCGCAATCCATAAGGTCAGACATCAGGACGCCGCGACCATGTAGGGCGAAAAAAGCCACTGTTGCCCGTCCTCATCCCCCGCCCACTCATCGCCGCGCGTCTCGGCGTCGGGATGCGCGAGCGTGAGACGGGCAAGACGAAGCGCCGCCGTATCCTTTGGCCCGAATCGACCGGCGGAACTGTAGAACTCCTCGACATCGTGACCGCGCGACGACGGCGACGCTTCCCCTTCGTCGTCTACGTCAACGTTGGCATGTCCGAGTTCGTGATGGACGAGCCACAGCCGTTCATTCTCCGAAGCAAGCAACCAAGCGTCAAGCGCAATCGTGATCTCCCACCACGGCGCCGGATCGTTACCGGGCCACAACATGCGGAAACGGCTACTCGTCACGGCGCACGTTCCGAGCGTCACTTTACCGCCGCCTGCCCCCGCCTTCCGCTTCCACACGTAGCGGATCGGGAATCCGCGCAACATGGCAAACTCGGGCAACGTGTCGATGAAGTGCTGTCCGATGACCGCGATGTCGAGGTCTACCACGTCGGCATGGTGAGACGCGAGCATGTAGGTGGGGACATCTTCCAACAGTTTCCCGATCGCCTTCAAACCGTCAAGGCCGCGCCCGTGTTTCTCACGGATATGCGGCGCCGTTTCAAGCGCGGTCAGAAGGGCGGCGCGGATCGGGTCAAGGTCGCTAAGCGGGATTGACTGCGTGCGTTCGGCGGTGAGGGTTTCAACCATGTTCAGTATTCCTTTACGTTCGTGTAGTTACCACTGGATCGGGGCGCCGTCAACCGTTAGTTACCGCTCGGACACGAAACATGCTCGGGCGCCGCGTGGTGGGCAAAGGATGTCCGCACGATCCGCCCGGCATTCAAGAGCGACCGAAGTAGGCTGGACGTGCGGCTTGACGAGAGCCCCATAACTTCCGAGACTTCGCAGTTAGCCACGGGCCGACCAAGAGAGCGGATGAACGCTTCAACCAACGATTGCTTCGAGGTAGGGCTACGGCGCATCGGCAGCGGCTTACGTTCGCCGTTGCTCGTCTTTGGCGCAATCCCCAACGCGCGGCGGACACGGCGGACACTCGACGGATCGACGCCTGCCATGCGTCCGATCTCCCCGTCCGAATGCGTGCCGAGCAGATGCACGAACGGGGCGACACGACTACCCTGGACACGTTCAACGTAGGGCGCCTCGACTTCCTCGCTATCGCCGCACTCCAGAAGGAACCCGCGCGCCTCACGATAGGCGGTCACTTCCGACGCCGAGACGCCTACGAAGCTCGCGACCGTCTCATCCGACACGGCGCCCACGATCTCGATCCATTCGTTGACGCGCTCATAGGCCGTCTGTTCGCCCGTCCATTCCTTCGGCTCCAGAATGACGAGATCGTAGCGATGGCGAGCAACCGCCGCGACCGTCTCGCCCGTCATGTCGGCGATCACGCGGTCGGGAAGGATGCCGTAAGCGTCCTCCATCGCGTCAAGGGCGGACACGTACTCTCGGGGCATGGGCGCGATACCGAGCGCGATACGGTAGCGACGGGCGGCACGGGGCGAGCAACCAGCGCGGGCGGCTACTGCCTCATCAGACATGGTGCCGAGGATATCGCGGCATTGTTCGAGGTTCACGATGCCGCCCCTTCCGTAGCGGGGGGATTCGCAAGCGTCGCCACGAGCTCGGCGCGACGGTCAACCGGGACTTCAGCGGCGGGACATCCGAGGAGCGCCTTGACTTGCTCGCCTGTCCATCCGCCCGTCTTTACGGCGGCATTCAGCGCGGCACCGAACGCGGCGAAGGCGGGATCAACGCTCGGCTTACCGTTCGCGGGCGGGGTGAGAACGGAAATCCTGTATTCGGTTTTCTTGCCCTTTGCGAACGAAAGCGGCAGAGTGAACGCGCCCTTGATATCGGACATCGCCGAATGACGCACACCGCCCGCAGGCTTTCCCGCCCAAAGAGCATCAGGATCGCGGTACAGCGTCAACCACCGCCCGACGTACTTCTGCTCATCCGCGCCCCAACCGAACACGAGCAACCGGCGCGAGGTCTTGCAGGGCTTCCACGGCTGATACCCGCCGCTAATCGAAATGGTGACCGGTTGATCCCCACGCGCGACTGACACGCCGGTAATCTGAACGGTAATCGGCCCGTTCATAAGGTCATCGGCGTTCAACTGCGTAGACTTGGCGGAGATGGTATCCGCAATGCCGTAAGATTCGCTCATTCTGCTACTTCCTCGTCGTAGGCGATTTCGCCGTTGTTGCCATTCCACAACCAACCCGGCAGTTCTAACTTTGCCTCATCCGGACACTGACCGGGCCACACATCCGTATCACGGCACTCGGCAAGCGCAAGCATCAAACGTGCTACTTCTTCGCGTGCCTTTGCGATGTCATCCTCGTCCAGAATGAACACGCCCACGTCAAACGGATCCTTGGCTTCCACGGCGACGATCGCGCACTTCTTCGGCGTCCAACCGAGGCCGTGAACGCAACCGTTGACGTAGTGCCCGAACTGCCCGTGATATCCCAACTTGCCAGCCTGACGCCCGAAGCGGATCGGGTCTACGCTGTCCGTCGTCTTCAAGTCGCCAAGGATGCACAAGTCAGGATTGAGGAAGTCGCCGCGCATCTTGCAAAGAAGGCCGGTTTCAGGGTCCGTCCAAGTGACGTTCTGCTCAAATCTGCACCCGTCAAGCAACCGACGCGCGACCGGATGACGGCGCACAGCATCGGCGGCACTACGCGAGCCGACAAGTTCGCCGGGCTTCAGGATGGTCTTTCCAACGTTTGCCGCCTTGAACTTCTCCCATTCCTTGCCCTTTCGATCGCCGCCCTCGTATACCGCATAGTCCTGATCGAAGCGGTCAGGCTCCAGGGTCAGCGTGTGAACTGTCCGCCCCGTCATGCGAGAGGCGGTGTCCTTGTCCTGCGCGGCCTTGTTTGCGAGGTAATGCAAACCGGACTTCTGCATGAACTTCAGGCTGGACCAGTTCACGGCGTCGATCGCGCAATACGCTGCGAAGTCGTCACGCGGGGCGAGCGCGGCGGTGACGATTGTAGGGGCGGGAAGGCGAATAATCGGCGACGCAACCGGGCGGCCGATCGCGCGCGACCAGTCGGCTTCGATCTCGCGGAATAGGGCGCGGGTCATTCGCGGGCCTTGAAACCGGGGCAGCCCGTCGCGCCGGGATTTGCGCGTCCGTTGTCATCGCAGTTGATTACCGACCATGCGGCTACGGCCTCCTCGATTTCGTGCGAAACGTTCGGGGCGTATGCTTCGCAGGTTTCTCCCCGGTCAAAGACGCAAGCGTTGCAGTTCTCGTTCTTCAATCCGTCATTGACGAAATCCCGCCACGCAAAGAACGCAACGTCAAGCGGCGCATCCGAGTCGCGACGGATGTTGTAGACAGACGACAAACACGCTTCGTCAAGCTCGTTCAGGACTTGAATCAAGGCGGAAAGGGTAGGGCTCACGATTGCTCCAGATAAAGAGTGCCGCCCACCGCGCGCGTAGATTGACGCCTGCGAAACAGGCGGGCGCGATGGGGGCTTGAAGATGATTAGGACTCGGCGCCGATGGGGGAACTAAGCGACGCGAGTTGAAGCGCCGCCGCCGTAGCCCGAAGCCGGCGGATCTCCGACCAGCACGCTGCGTAATCGGCGGCCGTCGTGGCAAGCGCGATCCGAACGTGCATCGCGTCGATCGCGCGCAAGATTCTAAGGTGCTCGCCGTTCATGCGGCCACCTTCGCGCGAGCATTGCCCGTACCGCCGCAGTAACGGCACTCCGGCGCGTTCCTGTATGTCCAGCGGCCATGCACGTACTTTCCATCGGGTAGACCGTCGAACGTGCCATAGCCGTTGCAGGACGCGCATTCCGGGGCATGTCCGGACCCGTCGCACGCCGTACACTTCGCGCGACGCCGAGGACGCACGGTAAGGCGGAGCAGCTTTGAGATCACGATGTCGTCAGCGGCTACGATCTTGTCTCCGTAGCCGTTGCAGGTTGAGCACTTGTCGCGGTTCATTCTCGCCTCGCCTGACCATTGTTACCGGGTGCGTGGCGATCGTCAACGGGCAGTTATCAGAATGCCCAAGAAAGAGGCGCGGACGACTGCCCGCGCCTCTCGTTAGCCGTCCTCGCGCCGGATCTGATCCCGGACCCGCGCGGACTCGCACAGGGAGAGGAGCACGGTACGCTCGATCGGGTCCTGAATCTGTAGAGCGTTCTCCAGAAGCTCGTTCAGGAACCGTTGATCGGGCCGCGCGAGCCTCGGCGGCAACACGGACGCCGCCGCGCTCACGATCTCCTTTCCGGGCCGGACGCTGATCACGAGGTCGCCGCCGCACGCGTTGACGAGCCGTTCGATCACGTCGAGGGATGCGCCCCTCTTACCCGCGTGAATGAGCGAGACGAAGGCGCCGCTAACGCCCGCAGCCTCGCCAGCCTCCCGATTGCTAAGGTTTACGCGGTCTTGAAGGGCCCGCAGTTCACGCCCAAGAGCCTCCGCCTTCTCGCCATTCGCTTCGTAAGACATTCTGATCTCCTTTCGCTGATTCTGATAACTAAGGGTTGACGTTCGCGCAAGCATCGGTAACTATGACGTCCACGAACCGGAGACGACGCTTTGAGGGACCTTCTGACCGACGTTGCAGACCTGGGCCGCGGTACGGACATCCGTTATCGCGCATGGGAAGATGACGAGGCCGCAGAGGAATCGCCCCTTCATGTCGTCTCCGAAGTCCTTACCGTCAACTGCCCGTTATGCGGCGCGCTTGAAGGTTCGGACTGCGTAGATATCGAAGAAGGCTACTTAGTCGGCGTCGAGTTCGCGATTCGTGGCCCGCATGATGAGCGTATGGAGTTCATGGCTTCAACCTCGTAGATAACCAGTAATCGGACCCGCGAAGTTCCGCAACCTCGAAGCCTCCCCTATACGTCAAGGTCTGAATAATGCCGCTTTCACTTATGCCCCTTCTGCCAACAGCCGCTAACAACGGGCGGCAGATCATCGGAATCGACCTCGCGACCACGGCGGGATGGGCGGTCCTATCGGCGGATGGGCGACGGATCGACTCCGGCGCGTGGTCGTGCAAGGTCCAGCGCGGAGAGGGCCCGAGCTTCCGGTATATCCGCTTCCGCCGCTACCTTCGCGCGCTGGTTGCCGCCTACCCCGATGCGATCCTCGTCTATGAGAAGGTAGAGCGGCACCTGGGGACGGACGCCGCGCACGTCTACGGGGCTCTTGAAGCGGCGCTACAGGAGGTGTGCGACGATCTCGCGGTGCCGTACCACGGGATCGGGGTCAAGGTCATCAAGCAGACCGCGACCGGGAAGGGAACGGCAAAGAAGGAAGCAATGGTGGCTTCCGCAAATGTGAAGTGGTCGCCGCATGTCGTGAGCGGCCACGATGAGGCGGATGCGCTTTGGTGCGCTGAATGTGAACGACTGGAGAATGTATGAACCCGATGCCCCGAATCTCCCGCCACGCCCGCGAACGGCTGGCGTCTCACTACGAATGCGTCGATAACGCGAACGTCTACGCGATCCTTGCCCGATCAATCCCCATGCAACAGGGGGAAGCGGCGGGCATGATGGATCGTCAAATGGGCGCCGTGCTTGACGAGTATCGGCTTGCTGGCGATCGGCGTGGGATCTTCGTTATCGGCACGGGCTACGACAACGAAGACCGACCGTATCGCGTGCTGATTACCTACGTCCGTTTCGAGGCGTCGCAGGTTCGGAAGGCGTTGGAACTTTGGCCGGCGGAACTTGATGGGCGGGTGGCGGCGTGATCCTCCCCCGCAACGAATACACGCGCCTCTGTGCAAAGCAGGCGGGACACCTTCGCGCTCGTGCCGCGAACTGCGGCGGGGTTCGCCTGTCCAGAGATGGCAAGGCCGGCGAGTGGTTGATTGACGACGATCGCGGCTACGTTGACCGCATCTACGCCTTTGAATCCGAAGCCTACCGCTGGCGATCGGCGTGGTGGTGCTCCGAGAATGCCGGCGTTCGGATTGAGCGTGGCGAACTGACGTTGAAGGCGTTGGCGATGCAGGTGGTTTGGTTCGTTACGGTGCTTGCTATTCCGCTTGCCGTCATTGGCGCGCTGTTTGCGATCATGTGGTTTGGTGCGATGGTGCTTCGATGACCAACAAACCCGTAACAAAGCGAACCGCCATGCGCCGAATCCGTGCCGCGCGCGCTGCGATTGATTCCGCGTTGGAAGTGCTCGACGGCGTGATTGACAGCCGCGACACTGACGACATCTTCCGCGCTGCTTGCCAGTTGGAGCGCGTGGCGATGCGCGTTCGGTCGGATGCTGGCGCGCTTATTCGTGCTGATTGCGTGGCGAATGAACCCCTTGAATATACCCCCACTGGATATGTCTAAATGTACGAAGCAAAGATCCTCGCCGATTCGGTGTCTCCGGCGGGTGTGCGGCTGACAACCATTCTCGCGACCTATCCGCTTGTCGTTCACGCCCACCTTCTGACGCATCGGGCGTTGTCGCGCAATACGGCATCCTCGCGCGCTATCCCCGTCGAGAAACGGATCGCCGCCGTTCGCGCCAATCCCTTCGTGCCTGCGTCGTTCGGCAAGAATCAGCCGGGCATGGTGGCGACGGCGGAACTTGACACGGAAGGGCAGGACGGGGCGCGGCGCGTGTGGTTGTGGGCGTGCGATGACGCGTGCAACCATGCCGAAACGCTGGCGGCGCTTGGGGTGCATAAGCAACTTGCTAATCGGTTGATTGAACCGTTCGCATTCGTGACGTGCATCGTATCGGCAACCGAGTGGGCGAACTTCTTTGCGCTCCGTTGCCATCCCGACGCGCAGCCCGAGATTCGTCAGGCGGCGGAGTTGATGCGAGCGGCTATCGCGGAGAGTTTGCCGCAGCCGATTCACCTCGGGTCGTGGCATCTTCCGCTTGTCACGCGAGAGGAGCGAATGGGCGCCGCGAATCGTGGCATTGACTGGCGCAAGGTTTCCGCCGGACGTTGCGCGCGCGTTTCTTTCCTTGGTCACGGAAAAGAGCGCCACCCGTCCGAAGATGTGGCATTGTGTGATCGGTTGATGGGCGCGGGCCACCTTTCGCCCGCAGAACACGTTGCTACGCCGCACGGTCATCCGCGCGATCGTCAGCGGTTTGAGGGGAACTTCAAGGGGTGGCGGCAACTGCGTAAGACCTTGGCCGGCGAATCCATCTTCCAACCGAACGCCGCCTAAATGGCCCTCCTAACGCTAATCGAGTTCCTGTTACTCTTCCTTATCCTCGAAACCCTATTTGCACTCGGCGACAAATGACCACCACGAAAGACGACGCGACCGGCTTTGATTCGGCTCCTAATCGTTACATGCGACACGAGCGGGAGACGATCGACCGTATGCGTGACATGGCCGGCGCGCTCTATGAGGAGGCATTCCAGGCGCGATGCTCGGTAGCTGACGCCGCGTTTGCCGTTCATTGCGCGCTGACCGCCCTGAAGTATGAGGATCGCGAGGGGCTAAAGGGCGATCCGGCGGAGGATGCGAAGAAGGCGAAGTTCTATCGCGCCATGCACGCGCACGTCCTGAATCGTGGGCCAGATCCTCGATCGTCTCGGGATGGCTTCAAGGCGTATAAGCGGCCTAAGAAGTGAGCGGCGGCCTTCCGATGAAGGCGGGGCGCGCGCCTCGCCCGTGGCAGAACGCGGCTGCCGATGCCGCCCGGTTTGCGCTATACGACCCTTCCGGCCCCGGTTGGAAGTCGGGGCTAATCGTCGCAGCCACGGGGGTCGGAAAAGGCGATGCGATCCCCGGACTCGCCGTTTCCCATGCTCTAAAGGGCGGAAGGTGCATGATCGTCGTTGACAGAAAGGAACTTGTCAACGACGTAGCCAAGCGCGCGCGTGAAGTGGCCATTCACCACGGGTTGACCGATGCAACCGGGAGGCCGCGCGTGGGCGTGGTCATGGCGAATCGGAACGAGACGAAGAATCCGATCGTCGTCGCCAGCATTCAATCCGTGTCGCAACCCGATCGGCTCGCGCAGGTTGGCAAGGTGTCCCTGCTCATTACCGATGAAGCGCACGGGGCTACGGCACCGTCTCACATTGCGCTCCATGCCGCCATTGCCGAGAAATACCCGAACTGGCGCCACCTTGGCTTTACAGCTACCGGGTTCCGAGGCGATGGCAACGAAGGGCTCGGCACGGTCTACGAAGGCGAGGTCTTTACCTACGGCATTCAGGAGGCCATCGCAGCGGGCGATCTCGTTCCTTTCGAGGATTGGGCGGTTCCGACCGAAGTAAGCGTCGCGGATATCCCGATGAACGCGAGCGGCGACGACTACAACGAGGCCGCGCTTGCCAAAGAGATCAACGTGGAAGCGCGTAATCGTCTCGCGTGGCAGAAGTATATCGAGTATGCCAAGGGAAAACCGGCGCTCATGTTCTGCGTTGACGTAAAGCACGCGAACGACCTTGCCGAGATGGGCCGTAAGGAGTTTGGCGTCAACGCGCAGGCCGTACACGGGACAACGAAGGCGTACCCGTTGGCGCCGATTGAGTGTGAGAAGCGGATCCGGAGGTACAAAGAGACGCCCGAAGCCCTGCCCGTACTCTGTTCATGCGACCTGATCCGCGTCGGCTTTGATGCGCCGAAGACCTACGCGGTTATGATGCTTCGGCCAACCAAGTCGCTGGTAGTGTTCATGCAAGCGTTTGGACGTGGAACGCGCACCGTAGGCGTTCCCGAGCACTTGACTGATCCCGCCGCGAAACGTGCCGCCATTGCCGCATCGTCTAAGCCGAAGATGGTCTATATCCAGTTGGTAGATGCCGGCTGCGAAATGACTCTTTCGCACGCAACGAACCTCACAAAGCAGAACCCCGAGGAGAAAGAAGGCCGCGCGCTCGACGTAGGGGACGAAGTAGCGCGCCGCCGTCATCTTGATTGGGGTAACGGCGTCATTCAGCAGATCGTAGCCGAGGATTCTCCGCTCGGTCGTCTTGTCACGGTCCTATGGCCGATCTCTGTCGCGCATCCGGCCGGCGGGTTGAAAGAGCATCCGATCCGCGACCTACAACGCCCGCCCGCGCCTGTAGAGGACGACGGAGAGGATGAGGTTGAGCGCGCTACGATCTCGGTAAACGGCGGCCCTGCGTATCGTTTAGGGCTGCTTCCGGGTGAGCGTGCCGAAGATCCCGGCGCGATCGGGTGGTATGACCATAACGGGACGTGGACGGTAAGCGCGGCGGTCAGCGGCATCGGTCGTATCCGGATGCACGTTCGCATCGGCCCTAAGGGCTGGGAAGTGTGGAGTTTGCGCCCGCCCATTGCCGCCAAGGGAGAGACGGGATCCGACGATATCGCTACCATGCGCCGCGACGACTGCGATACCAAAGAAACGGCGATGGCGTGGGCGAACTCTCACATTCGGTCAAACGGTGCGATCGTGGCGCCGCTTATGGCGGACTGGAAGGGCAACCCGGCAACCGCTGGTCAGATCGGAATGCTCCGCGGGAAGTACGGCATCCGGCGCGACCTGTCGAGCATGTGCGCGGGCGAGGCTTCGGCGCTCATTGACGCGTGCGCCGCCTCCGAACGCGTGGGCGACATCCTCGACCCGAAGCGCGCCCAACGCCGCGATTTCGTCAGAGCGCAGTATCGTGGACGAAAGGCGCGCGATTCTTCGTGACATCGTGGTAACTCCGGGCTATCATGACTCTACACACCAATAACAGGATGAAAATGCAGATCACACCGTCTATCCCTATTGTCACGAAGCGCGAACTTGATCGCAAGGATGATTCCCGATGAGCGTTGAAGTTGTCGCTTATGGCGGTGGAGTGAACTCCACGGCGCTACTTGTTGGCAAGGTCCAACGGTGTGAGCGCCCTGACCTCATTCTGTGCGCCGACACGGGGAGCGAACTTCCTGGATTCTACACATACGTCACGATGTTCAGCGCGTGGCTTGTCGAGAGAGACTTTCCAGAGATCCAGATGGTCAAGTGGATCCGGAAAGACGGATCGTTTGAGTCGATTGAGGATAACTGCATCCGCCTGAATATGCTTCCGAGCATCGCCTACGGGCACAAGGGTTGCTCTGTAAAGTGGAAGCGGCAACCGCAGGATAAGTTTGTGGAGACGTGGCAGCCCGCGGTTGAAGCGTGGGCGCGCGGGGAGAAGGTGATCAAACTCCTCGGCTACGACGCGGACGAACCGCAACGGGCGCGGGTGCGGGATGACGAACTCTACACCTACGACTATCCGCTGATTCGTTGGGGATGGGGGCGCGACGAGTGCGAGGAAGCGATCAAGGCCGCGGGGCTTCCGAGCCCTGGAAAGTCAGCATGTTTCTTCTGCCCGTCATCTAAGAAGCGCGAGGTATTCGCGCTTCGTGAAAATCACCCCGACCTTCTGGCGCGCGCGCTTGCTCTTGAAGCGAATGCGGATCTCACGTCGATCGCTGGCCTTGGTCGTTCCTATGCGTGGTCAGACCTGATCCGAAGCGACGAATCACAGGTTCGGCTCATGTTCCCCGAATCGCCAGTAGAGGAACCGTGCGGGTGCTACGACGGTGGAAACGAAGATTAGCGACAATCTGCGTGACGTTGCGGTAACTCCAGGCTATCATGTCCCGACGAAGGATCACCATGAGTTTGACGTTTGGGAGCGTATGCAGCGGAATCGAGGCGGCGTCTGTCGCGTGGGAACCGCTTGGCATGAAAGCCGCTTGGTATTGTGAAATCGAACCGTTCCCGAGTGCCGTTCTGGCGCATCATTACCCCAAGGTTACGAACTATGGCGACTTCACGAAGCTCATTGACAAAGAGCACACCCGCGCAAGTGTCGATGTTCTCGTTGGCGGAACCCCATGTCAAGCATTCTCCGTCGCAGGTTTGCGCGGCGGGCTTGCCGCTCCGCGCGGAAACCTTGCGCTGGCCTTTGTGGCGTTGGTTGACTCTTTGCGCCCTCGATGGATCGTCTGGGAAAACGTCCGCGGCGTCCTGTCATCCGGCGGAGGACGGGACTTTGGTTCCTTCCTCGGGGCGTTGGGGCAACTCGGGTATGGGTGGTCCTATCGAGTGCTCGACGCTCAATACTTCGGAGTGGCCCAGCGACGGAAGCGTGTGTTTCTTGTCGCAAATATTGGAGACTGGCGACGTGCCGCTGCGGTACTATTTGAGCCGCAAGTCGCGAACCGGGCTGTTGCGGAGGAGCGAAAGAAGGGGAAAGGTTATGGGTCCGCTCGCCCTGATGTTTGCGCTGAAGGCGCCTTAGGGGTTGATCTATACAACATGGCGGTTTCTGGAAGCGTTGCTGTGACGCTGACAACTACGGGGGGAGGAGCCCAAACCGGGCCGTTTATCCTTGACGCGAAGGGCATTCGCAGACTGTTGCCTGTCGAGATGGAACGCCTACAGGGATTTTCCGACCATTACACGGCGATTCCCTACCGCGGCAAGCCCGCATCCGAATGCCCCGACGGACCACGGGCTAAGGCGCTCGGGAACTCTATGGCCGTCCCTTGCATGTCGTGGATCGGGAAGCGCCTGCTGACGGTTGACGCCCTTTCCCGTTGACGTGCCGGTAACGCCGGGCTATCATCATTCGCGCCGACGGTTACCGCCGGCTAAGGACTCTCCATCTTGACCCCCTCTCTCCGCCTTTCCGCCATGAAGTACGCCGCGCGCGGTTGGCGGCTGTTCCCATTGAAGCCGTGCGACAAGTTGCCGCTCATCCCGAAGTCCGAGGGTGGCAACGGGTGTCTTGACGCGACCGCCGAAATGACGATGGTTGACTATTGGTGGACGAACAACCCTGACGCGAACATCGGCCTACATTGCGGGCCGGGCTCTAACGTGTTCGTGCTGGACATTGATACGGAACTTCCGAAGGCGCGCGCGAACAAGCCCGACGAAGTACGCGTCACGGGCATGGACGCGCTGACACAGTTGGAGATGGAGAACGGCGCCATTCCCGCCACGCGCAAGAGTCAGACCGGGCGCGGCGGATTGCATTTCTTCTTCCTGTTGCCGCGTGGTCGAAAGCTGCGGAACAAGGTTGGGATCACGCTTGCCGACGGTTCGCGCGCCTCGATCGACGTGCGGACGGATGGCGGCTACGTGGTCCTGCCGCCGTCGATTCATAAGAACGGGAACGCGTATGCCTGGATTGACGAGCGCGATCCTGTCGATGCGCCCGAGTGGATCCTTGATCTGATCGCGCCGATCGAAGTCAAGGTTGCGGCTACCCCGTGGAATCGTCCCGCCATGCCAAGCGAGAACCGCGGACATCGGAAGTACGCGCACAAGGCCCTTGAATCCGCGTGCGCCACCATTGCCAGCACGATGGAGGGAAAGCACGACGAACTGAACCGCCGCGCCTACGTCATCGGCGGCTATGTCGGCGGCGGGTACATCGAGCGCCACGTTGCCGAGAACGAGCTTGTCGCCGCCGGTATCGCGAGCATGGGCGCGGGTCGGGAGCATGAAGTTCGGCGCACCGTCATGGACGCATTGACGAAGGGTGCCGAGAGTCCGATCGCGATCCCTGACATGGAATCGCGCGCGCACGTTCTGCCCGAACCGCCTGCGTACCTTGACGAAGCACCCGTTACGGATGACGACTTCGCTCCTCCGCCACGCGTTCACGTTCTGCCGCCCCCACAAGCCCTACAGCGCGCACGGACGGCCCGCCCCGTATGGTCGCCGCCTGAAGAGGAAGGGAACGCCGCAATCGACCTTTCAGAGCGCGTATCGGTGGGTCTGCCGAAGATCAACATTACGGACCAGCAATCCCAGGACGTGCGCCGCATGTCGTGGGCGGCACTTCTGCGCGCGAACAATGCGTCTCACCCGTTCCTGTTCTCTACGGGCGGCAAGTTGACGCGCCTTATCCGCTCCGAGCATGGGATGGAGATTAGCCCTCTCACCGTGGCAGATATGGACGCGATGCTTGCGACGGTTGCGACGTGGAAGAAGTCGCGACAGGCAAAGGCTGGCGAGGAATCGTCATCCGGCTTCATTGAGATCAACGCCGAACGTCATCCGAAATGGTTGGCGCCGGATATGTGCTCGACGCCGCCGGTTACGTTGCCGGTCGTTAGTCAAGTGGTCTACGCGCCGACGTTCGATAAGTCGGCCACCATGCTCGACGTACCCGGCTACCATCCGAGCGCGCGCCGTTGGTATGAGCGCACCGAACCGCTGAATCTGACGCATATGTCGGTTTCGGAAGCGAAGGATGTACTGTACGATTGGCTGGCCGACTTCCCGTTTGATGACGGCCTGGACAACGGCAACGGGGACACGTCGCGCGCTCATGCCCTCGGGTTGTTCCTGTTGCCGTTCGTGCGCGACATGGTACGGAATACGCCCGCGCACTTGATCGAAGCGCCTACGCCGGGCACGGGTAAGAGCATCCTCGCGCAGATCCTTGTTAGTGCGTCGATGGGTAGGACGCCGGCTATCCATTCGTTTCCCGAGAAAGAGGAGGAAGTGCTAAAGACGCTTTCCGCCGCTCTCCTTTCGGGCCGTCCTGCGCTGATCTTCGATAACGTGCGCGGGAAACTGAAGTCCGCCGCGTTCGAGGGTGCGCTAACGACGGGTCAGTTTGCCGCGCGCATCCTCGGCGTCACGGGTGAAATGGACGTGCCCGTTCGTACCGTGTGGGTGCTCACGTCGAATAACGCAGAGATGAACGCCGACCTTCAACGACGCATGGCCCGTATCCGTATCGCGCGGTTGGACGGCGAGCCTTTCGATCGGTCGAAGGCGCGTCATCCGGATATCATCCAGTGGACGCTGGATAATCACGAGATGCTAATCTCTGCGGGGTTGTGCTTGATCCAGCACTGGATTGACGAGGGAATGCCGCCCGGTGTCGAGACGCTTGGCAGTTATGAGGAATGGGCGCGCGTTATTGGCGGCATTCTCGCCAGCGCGGGCATTCCCGGTTTCTTGAAGAATCGCAAACAGTTCATGTTGGACGCGAACCCGATTGAACTGGAGTGGGCGGAGTTCGTCAAGGAATGGTTCAGCGTTCACGGGCGCGAGGAAGTCAAGGCGGGCGACCTTCTGCGGATCGCTGACCGTATCGAAGTGTTGGGCGAGATTTCAAACGGCAAGGATGAGCGCGGCCGATCTATGTCATTCGGGCATAAGTTGGCGCAACGGAAAGATAACGTCATTGCGGGGTATCGAATCATGAAGAAGGGGAATGGGTACTCTCTACAGGTCGTCAGAAACCCATAAATCGCCCTTGCGGTAACGCAGCGTTACCGATAGAGTAGACCCGCTAACCCGCACTCAAAGAGGCAACGTGATCGAAACTCCTGACTACCGAATCGCGAACATGGACTGCATCCCCGGCCTGCAATCGCTCCCGCCGGCATCCGTCGATATGGCGGTATTCTCGCCCCCTTTCAGCAGCCTCTACGCCTACACGGCCGCCGATGCCGACATGGGGAACTCGCGCGAGTCTGACGACGAATTCCTGCTTCACTTCGACTTCTTCGCGCGCGCCCTTGCCCCCGTAATGAAGCCGGGCCGCAACGTGTGCCTTCACATTCAGCAGGTGTCCCGGTTCAAGTCGGTGCATGGCTTCATGGGCCTTTACGACATCCGAGGCGCCGTTATCGCCAAGATGGAGGCCGCTGGGCTTCACTACTACGGCGACGTGACGATCCCCAAGAATCCGCAGGCGCAGTCAATCCGCACCAAGAGCGCGTGCCTGACGTTCACGAACTTTGAGCGCGACTCGATGATCTCGCGTCCCGCCCTGGTGGACTACCTCTTGATCTTCAAGGCTCCCGGCGCCAATGAGGTTCCGATCGTTCAGGACCCGGCGCAAGGTGGCGTGAGTCGCGACGAATGGATCCGGTTTGCGGAAGGCGTGTGGTCCAGCGACGACACCTCGGATACCGCCCTGTACGATGGCATGTACGAGCGCGGGGAAGCTCTCGGCGTGTGGACGGGGATCAAGGAAACCGACACGCTCAATACGGATGCCGCGAAGTCTGCCGAGGATGAGCGCCACGTCTGCCCGCTCCAACTTCCGTTGATTGAT
>Ga0181346_1000343_pt1 | contig 20020 bp, 25 predicted proteins | sample Su13VDMM15DN_FD_130100 | JGI IMG/M metagenome (GOLD analysis project Ga0181346, IMG submission 130100) | Freshwater viral communities from Lake Michigan, USA - Su13.VD.MM15.D.N | ecosystem: Environmental > Aquatic > Freshwater > Lake | place: USA: Michigan | collected 2013-07-15 | reverse complement strand
TCTCATAAAGTTGCCCTCATTTCATGGCGTGATGACGCCTCTTGCGATCGCCAAACTTCTACACGCGCTTGGGCGGCGACCAATGCCCAACGCACTTCCTCTTCTGTCTCCACCGCCGCCTTCAAGCCCTCTAGCAGCGTGATGTACTGGGGATGGCTGTACGCATCCCTCTCCTGCGCGTTAACCGCGCTCTCTAAACTCCCCTTCATCAAGATCGCCTTCAGCGACTTGCGATACTCCTCAAGATAGATCCGCTCGGCCTTCGCTTTTGCATAGACCTTCCCCTGCTTGAAAATAAACTCGACAGCGTCGTTAGGATCAATCATGGCATCTCCTCGATCGTGACCTTCAACATCCCGCCGATCGTGTCGCCCCACCGAATTCGCAAGTCCCGGATCTGCGAGTCGTCCTCGTAAATCAGAGCCTTCGCCATTCCATCGAGCACGGCTTTGAGGAGGTTATCTAAATCTCTCTTGCGGTTGTCCGGGCGGAAGGCCACGATCTCCATCCTGATCGGCCCTGTGAACGTATCAATTCGCTGCAGCAGGCACTGCTCCATCACCGACTGCCGGTACAGTCGGCCCTTCTCCGAAAGGATCATCCGCCCCTGAAACGTCCGCCAGTAAGTGTTCAAACTTGGCGGCCACGGTAATATTAGTTCCACGTCATTGCTCCTGCGTTTATGACTTCAACGTACTGCTGACTCTCACGGTCATAGAAAAGGGTGTACCACTCCTCACCCTCTCCGTTTCTCTGTTTCTCGCACATCAGAATCGCATCCGGTGCGAGAACCTCGGCGTTGTCTCCCGCCTGAATCATTCGCTCCTTCTTTTTGTTTCTCCACCAGATGAAGACGTTATCCACCTGATCCGTTATGGATCCAGATCCTTTGATGTCCATCTTATTCGGCATCACCTCCTCACTCGATGCCTTACGGATGTGATGGACAAGATGAATGTGGATATTGTGATCTCTGGCCACCGCGCAGAGTTCGTCAACGAAACCCTTCTGCTCGTTGTAGGCGTCCTCAGCGCTGACGCACTTCATCAACGAATCGACGAAGACGTGCTGTATCCCAAGCTCTACAGCGCAGTACCGGGCCATCGCCACAACCTGCCGAGCGTTCACCGAGCCCTGCTGGTCGTACAGCCACAAACAACCCTCGGACCAAATTGAAAAGTCAATACAGGCCTTGGCAACCTTGTCTACAAGACCAAACCCCGGAACCTCGAAGTTCAACCCGGCGAATTGCCGGAGCATCCTCGTTAGAGTCCGCTTCGGCTTCATCTCAAACGATGCAATGCAAACCTTCTGGCGTTGCTTGATCAGACCTAACGCGATCTGACCCGTGGCCAGAGACTTACCGCCACCGTTAGATCCAGCGTAGATGGTTACTTCGCCGGGCCGGAAGTCAAACGAACCGTGAGTCTTCAGCCACGGCATCAAAATTTTCACGCTGCGCTCTGGGCGCTCGTAATCCTCGGCGATCTCAAGCAACCAGCCGATCGGATCCTTAACGTGCTGGCCAATGTCCGCAGCCTTCGCCCACTTCTCAATATCAATGTCGCCGGACTTGACTAAACGCACCTTCCGGGCTGCGTCCAGATCTCTCGCTTTTTGTTCAATGTCAAGCATAACGAGTCGCCTCTAAAATTCGCTCTGCCGCTAGTTTAAGCCGTTCTAGATCGTCTGGGCTTAGGGGTTTTCCATTAGATATGTCGATCGCTGATAAGGCCACAATCAGGCTTTCTACAGAAATAATTCTAAGTAAATCAGTCGCATAGAACGCCGGCTTAATCTTTTCTCCCCGTTGAACCGGACCGTCATCGAACAGGTCGTTCATATCCAACCCGATCGCGCCGAGGACCTCGTCCACCGCGCACCCTCCGAAGCAGTGCATCAGCACCCTTCCGTCCGACTTGAAACGGATCGCCAGAGAGGGTGACTTGTCGTCATGGGCCGGACACCTCGCCGTCCACGATTCCCCCCGTCCCCGCACTTGGGAAAGCCTGCTCAGGATGTCCTTGGGGTTCATAGGCCCTCCACGGGGTCTAGATCGACGCAGGAGACGCGATCGGGCGTGGGTGAATACCTGAGTAGCCCCCCGTTAAGAAAACGCGCTGTAGAGCCTCTCATAGGACTTTCCTTCTGAAAGGTAGGGCGGTGGTTGCAACATCGTCGTCTAGCCAGCGCCGTTGGTTGAGATACGTCATGGGTGCGGGTTCAAACCCGGAGAGCCACTGCGTGGTTCCCTTGAGCCGTGAGACGTGAGACACGATCCGGTCAACGTGCTGATCCATCCCGTTGGTGATCCACGTCCGGATGCAGGCTGCCTTGCCTACCTTGCGGGGTGACTTTGGCCAGACCTCCCAAAAGCGGTCGAAGCCCCCGGAAGGGGGTAAGGGGGATATATTCTTATTCTTATTCTGGTTGCCTTCAAGGTTCGCGGTAGTGTTTTCTGACGAACCTTGATGATTACCTTCATGGTCGCTTGTTGGTTCCGTTAAGGTTCGAGGTGATCTTCTTTTGACGCCTTGTGCGGCACGTTCTGCCGCTTTCTGAGCAGCAGCCTTCGCGCCCTTCAGATTGCGTTCAATGATGGTTTGGTATGCCAACACCTCTTCCTCGACCCTACGGTTACGGTAGCCCTCCGCGGTCTTCTCGAAGAATTCCGACAGGACTTGCTCAACGATGTCTTGATCGATCCGAACCCTACGAGAAACAAGGTTCGTGTCTAACGGGATAGGCTTCTCGCTGAGGTAAGCCATATCCAACAAACGTCGGTACGCCAGATCCTCGGCATCCGTCAGGTGGATAGTCTTGATTTGATACTCAGCCGCTGCAAATTTGTACCACTTCACAGCGCCTCCCCAAACAAGTCCGGCCGCAGATACTTGCGGTGAATTCCTGTGCGTCTCTCAATGTCAATCGCTAACGTAGCCGACGGAACCTCGCGGCCCGAGATCAGCAGGCTCAACCACGTCTTCGTAATCCCAAGCTGCCGCGCTAGGTCGGTCTTCGCCCCGCGGTTCTTGTCAGAAAAGTATTGTTCGAGTGTCATCACCCCTCCTTGTGAAACTTCATCTTACACGAGATTTTCTTCTGTGAAGTAGTTCTTGTAACTTTTTCTTGATGGTGTTAGAGTGCGATCACTCTTAGGAGGTTCCCATGATTGATCCGTTTGAAGCCTTGATGGCCTATCACCGGGCCGAAAATGACCGAGCCTCCGAGGAGGATTTGATCCTGCTCGCCAAGTCCGGCGTCAGGAGAACAGTGATCTTAGAAACCGTTGGAGTTACATATGAGTTTAATTGCGACAGCAGGAAGCGAATCGACATTCAAACCAGTCCCAGAGGGAACTCACCTCGCAAGGTGCTACAGAATCGTTGATCTCGGCACACAAGAGTCCACCTACCTTGGGCAAGTTAAGCACCAGCGCAAGGTGATGATTCAGTTTGAGGTTCACGGAGACGATGAGAATGGGTTTGCCCTGATCACTCGTGCTGGCGAGCCAATGTCTATCTCGAAGAACTACACCCTATCGATCGGCGAGAAGTCTCGCTTGCGTCAGGACCTAGCGTCGTGGCGTGGCAAAGCCTTCACCCCTGAGGAACTCAAGGGGTTTGAACTCAAGAATCTCTTGGGGGTTTGGGGAATGATTAGCGTGATTAAAACGCCCGGCCCGGACGGCAAAGAATACTCAAACATCAATGCCATTACCCCGGTGCCTGCGGTAGTCAAGAAGAGCGGTATGCCGCAATACTTCAATGATCCCAAGATCTTCTCAATCGACTCGCCAGATATGGAGTTGTTTGCGACGTTCTCCGACTACTTACGGGCAAAGATCGAAGGGTCACCGGAGTGGAAGAGTCGTAGTGCTTCTGCTTACACCGGCGGTGGCGTAGAAGAGCTTGACGAAGATATTCCCTTCTGATGAGACCGCTCTACGAAAGCTCGAAGGATCTTTCTAACGAACTCCGCGTCTCTAACATCCTCAAGGATTGCTGGGACGTGGGGTTTGTGAAGCTCCCGATGGCCTACCACGTTGACTGGGCTGTCGTTAGGGGCACAGAGATCAAAGCATTCGCAGAGTTCAAGCGCCGTCATAACCCTAAAGATCGTTACCCTACGTTCATGATTTCATTGAATAAATTCAAAAACGGTAGGGGTTTGGGTAAAGAAATTGGGGTTCCATTCCTGATTATTGTGGAGTGGAATGACGGCCTCTATTACTGCGACACGGAAGCAGTGGACCGTACTTACGGCTTTGGGGGTAGATCCGATCGAGGAGACCCCCAAGACAAAGAGCCGGTTGTTTTCATTGACACAAAAGCGTTTTGCAAAGTGAGAAAAAATGCCTGAGAAAATTGAAGAGTGGGCCGCACTATCGGCGTTCGTTATAACCGTCGCCGCAGCTTTTGCTGGGGAGCGAGAAATCATGGCGGTCAGTTGCGTTGCAGCAATAATCTTTACGTTAATCATTACAGGGAAAGGAAAATGATCGTCTCCCAGAAAAAAACAAGTGAGCACTGGTACACCAGAGACGGTGAGCCGATGTACACAGTCGTAGGAAAGACCGGAGTACGGCCTACAACGCTGCGTGACGCGAGAACAAAGGACCTAGTACCCTCGGTCACCACTATCCTTAACGTGGCCGCCAAACCCGCTCTAATCGCGTGGATGCAGAAGCAGGTACTCATGAGTGCCCTGACCATGCAGCGGATCGGTGACGAGCCTGACGCGGCATACATGGACCGTATCCTTGTTGACTCGCGGGAACTCGCCAAAGCCGCCGCGGATGCAGGAACGGACATCCACAACTCAATCGAGGCGTTCTACTCCGGCAACAAACCACCCCGACACTTTGATCACGTTAAAGCAGTCTCTGACGCGCTGCAGGAAGAGTTTGGCGATCAGGACTGGGTAGCCGAGAAGTCTTTTGGCCACGAACTTGGCTTTGGCGGTAAGTGTGATCTCCATTCTTTGGAGGTCGTCGTTGACGTTAAGACAAAGGAGTTCGGGCCATCAGATGACGTTGACGGGTATGACGAGCACCTGATGCAGCTTGCCGCCTACCGGGTAGGTCTGGGAGTGCCCGAAGCAAAGTGCGCGAATATCTTTGTATCTCGCACCCACCCCGGCCTAGTGGTCATCAAGAACTGGACCGAGGACGAGCTAGTCCGCGGCTGGGAACAGTTCAAGTGCCTGCTCCGTTTCTGGCAACTCAAGCACAACTACAAATGAAACCAATATCTGCATTCCAAACCTCTGACGGTGAGATCTTTGATACCGAGGAAGCCGCAAGCCGGCACGAGTTTTTCCTTGATAACAAGAACCTAGTCGAAGACTTTCTGTCGTCAGACGAGAACCCGTACAAGGGATCCGCACACCGCAGCATCGTGCAGGGAAGCATTCTGCGCTGGGAACTATGGAGAGCAAAGAATGTTAAGTAAGTCCTACCTGACCGACGCCACGATCAAGCAACTCTACTTTTACTGCGACAAATCCAAGAACCCCAACGGGGTGTATGGCTACGTTGACGTGTTGGAATTTGCTCGGATCGTTGAGCAGTACGTCATTGCTCAGAGCGAAAAAAAGCCGGTAATCATACCGGCCAAACCCGCTCCTGCGGGGCTTGGGGGAGGAGAGTTCCCCAAACTCGTTACTGGTTAGCGCTGTAGAAGCCGCCCTCAGATTCGTAAGCCTGCTGAGGGCTCATCCCATGCAGGGCCTTGAACTTTGCTCGTGCTGTGGCGTCATTAAGATAGTCAGTGCCGTAAAGCAGAGCTGCAGGTATCAACCCGTAAGGGGTCCTTATCATTGCTCCCATAGCAGCAGCCTTAGCACCAGACATTGCTGCACGCCCATACTTCTCTTCCTCAAGCGCCTTGATCATATCGTAAACATTTAACATACCCTCAGATCCAATGGCAATTGTTCCAAGCGCCCCAGCGCCCTTCCCTAAGGCGCTGACGGTTTTTGAGACGCCTTGACCCACCGGAGTATTAGCCATTCTGTTAAACGTCGCCCTGACCTGATCTAGACCCGATGCAACCGGTGGTGGAGCGGTTGTTGCCGCAGGAAGCGCACGAAGTGTCTGAGGATTGACATAAGGTCCTTCAGGAGGAGTCATCCCAAGTCTCGGTTCTATCCCCGCAGCGCCAATTTGAGGCGGTGGAAGAGGTTCCATTGACAATGGTGGAACCATAATCCCTGATGGGCTTGCTCCAACAATACCTTTAGGTACGTTGGGTAGCGGAGGAGACTTGGGGTTTGCCCTTAGGCGTTCTAAGATCGCCTGAGCTTCTTTTTCTTCTACGGACAATTCTTTGGTTTTAGCAAGATACCCAGACTGAGATGCGCGTCCTGTTGTGGCCATCGACGTGCCGGGCTCTTTAATGGTACCTTGCTGTTGCCGAGTAACCTGATCCATCGTTGGCTGCACCGGAGCCCGAGGATCAACAACAGCACCAGTGCGATCTACAACTGTTTGAGTACCGTAACCACCAAGGTTAGATTGGCCATACCCGCCAATGGCTTGACCTCGCGGAGACAAAGCCGTGCCAGTCGGTGCAGGTAACGCCGATTGAACAGGAGGTTGAGCAGGTGGTTGAGCCCGAAGTCTTCCCTCTTCAACGGCCTGACTCAGAGCCCCTACCGTTGGCCCTAGAACACGCCGCGTGACTTCAGGCAGGTATTTTGTAGCGGCAGCAGCACCACCAAGCAACTGAGCCTTGCGAGCCTCTTGTACGTACTCGTCAAAATCTGCCTGAGACGGGAGCTCGCTCTTTGGCTTGGCCTCCTCTTTATTTTCCTCAACCGCCTGCTGGGTAACCAGCGGACCCTTGCTAAGTTTTGGCGTACCGCCAAGGTCAGTGATCTGAGTCCTCAAACGATCCAGCGCAGCATTTTTTTCTGCAGAGTCAGGTTGCGCCTCTACCTTGGCGTACTCAGCCTCGGCTGCTTTCAGAGGATCTCCGCCAACAAGTGCTTGGTATTGGGAAAGAACCTTCTCAAATTCAGGTGAGCCTTCTTCAGACTTATGCTCAAACAGCCACTGAATTGCCTGCTCTTTTGTCATTGCTGACCCCTTCTCTTGAGAAGATCTTCCACATAGCCAGATGCGGCGTTGCTTTTTGCGGGTCCTGAGTTTTGCCGTTCTTTAGTCGGCAACGCAGGAGTTGTACCAGCCAACTTTGCTGTCTCTTTTTCAAAAGCGTTATGAATTTCTTTGTACAGCGGGGAGTTGCGTTGAAAGTCTAAAGCGTTACCCCTTGGATTGACTTTCAAATACTCACTATACGCAGTATTTATATTTATGTCGTACTGGGCACGCTCTTTAATCAGTTTGCCTTTCAACTCCAAAAACTGAGGTGAACTGCTAAGTCCACCGGGAATCGCTCGTACAATCCTGCGCTCACCCTCCGTTACTGCGCCTTGTTTGGCCAAGTACGTCTGTGTGTATCCAAGTTCAATTTCAGCTAAAGCAGAAGCGGCTTTCTCACGATCTAGCAGGTTCTTTGTGGTAGTCCCCGGCATCAACTTAACTACCTGAGCCTCAACGTCAAGAAGGGTAAATCTACCACCCGGTTTCCCAACTTCAGCCAACGTAGATCCGATTGCATTCAATGCTCCGGGTTTATTAAAAACGCCAAAGTAGTTGGGGCTTTCTTTCACAGAGTTTATTACAGTATCTGCAGCCGTGAACAATTTTCCAGCGTTCTGAGCATTCTGCGCAATTCTGGTTTCTTCAGCTACAGCCGCTTCCCCTCGTTTACCGCCAATCGTTTCTGCAAACCTTGCTTCTGCACCTAACCCGGCGCCAATGTTAGCCTTGCCCTCTTCAATTGCAAGCGCTTGCTGTACCGCTAATTCTGAGGCTTCTTTTGCCTTAGCCCTTTCCCGCTGCTGCGCAGATTGCATTCCGCCAGCGGGAGCAGCCGTTGCTAAAGGCACTGCTGGAGGAACAGCAGGTTGAGCCGCCGCCTGTTGAGCCTCAATAGAATACGGGTTTACTTTGATCGCAGGGTTTGGAACGGCTTGCATGATAGATGGTCTGCCCTTCCGATAAAAATCTTCAAACTTTTGCAACTTATTCCAGACTTCTGGATTGCTTGGATCTCTGCGAGCATCTTCTATTAACCCCTGATGCTCTCTAACATTTCTCTCTGGCAGTGTGTAATCACCACCCTCATTGGTCATAAAACTTACGGTGCCGGTTGCCCCAACATCTTTTCCGTAAATAATTCCAGTTCGAGGATCAAAAACCTGACCGCCTTCATACCTTGGCGCAAGATTGTCCTTTTGATATTGAAACCATCCTTTGTCAATTTCAACCGGGTCTCTCTGACCACTGCGTATGGCACGCTGATAAAACTCCTGTTCCGTTTTGATTAGCCCAGTTGGCGGCTGGAACTTGCCAATAATATTCATGCCCTCAAAAGGTGACGGCTGCAACGGCCTTTTTTCTGGGCCGATAGAGAAAGGAGCACTTTCGGCGGCAACAGCAGGGGCAGCGCTAGGTTCACCTGCAGGCATACCGGGCAGCGCTCCAGAGGGTTGTCTAACAACGGGTCCCTCAGCGGGAGGAGAAGCCCTCTGCCTCAATGTCTGCATGGTTGACTGCTGCTGGGCCTGATTGACACCCATCCCCGCAAGCTCCAACCTCATCCTCGCAAGGTCTTCGGCTTTCTTCTGCTCCGCTTCCTGAGAAGCGGCCAAACTACCAGCGACGTTTCCTAACGACTCAAAGAAATCTCCCGTCTGCGTTGGCTTGGCAAAAGCCTGAGCCAAAGAAAGCATCTTCGGATCAAAGAACGGTTTCTCGTTCCTTGCCTCATACGTTTGAAGCAACTTGTCCATTGCTTCTTTGTACGCTTGATTAGCACGAAGGCTTTCCGGGTCATCCCCGATTGCAAACGGAGACATTGGCTGAGTATTTGGATTGGCCATAATTTATGCCTCGTAAACAACGTCGCCAAATGAATCAATCTTAAATTTAAGACCTTGCTCGCCAAGTACATTTAAATCGGCGCCGCTAAGTTTGCCCTTCAAGTCTGCTGTGTTGCCGCTACCCATAAAGGCATTCCACGCTGATTGTGCCAAACTTGACAATTTCTTGAAATCAGGACTTCCAGCAAATGAAATAACAGCCCCTGCTTTCTGCAAATCAGTCAGTCCATACTGTTCTCTATTCCCCGGACCAACTTTGGTTGTACCCTGCGGAACCGTCAAGCCGGTCAACACACTTGCCGCGTTCTTGGCGTTAAGGAGCGGGAAGTCAAGCAACGACTGTTTGTACTTCGACTGCGCAGCACCGGCCTCCGTCAACGCGCTCGCGCCTTTCAACCCAAGCTCCTGAGCTTTACCTGCCAAATTACCCTGAGTCTGAGCCGCAGCATTCTGCAACTGACCCTGATTGTACGAACCCGTCAGAGCACTTGCGTAAGCGTCTGCAAGCGACTTGTTCTGCAGTCCCGTCAACGCAGATTGAAAGTCTGCCCCGGCCTGCCCTAATGCGCTCGCAAAGCGTTGCCCACCAAACCCACCAGACCCAACAAACTGCCCACCAAGCGTTGGCATAATGTTGCGCTGCCAGTTCTGATTGGCCAGCCTCGCCTGCTCGTTGGTGACACTGTTAATGTAGGGATTCATGAACGCTTGAATCCCAGCAGGGTTCATCGCGCTCGCTGCTTGAGCCGCGGTTTGCTGCGCGGCCGTTATACCCGGAAGATAAGAACCTGCCGCACCGCTCGTTGCCGCATACCCTTGCTGTTGAAGAGGGTCCAGAGCAGCAACACCCTCGGCCGCGGTCCTGTCTAACGCGCTAGTCGCAGCACTTGAGAGCGCTGTTGCGGCATTGGTATACCAGTCCGGAACAGTCGCCGTTGTGGTAGTCGTAATATTGGGAAGAGGATTCCCTTGGGTCAAACTCATTTTTTACCCCGCAAATACTCAAGAGGTGATTTAGCCGGAGGGGGCAACGACTTTGGATGTGCCTTCCTCGCTCGTGCTCGAATCGCGTGCATCATCTCGTACAACTTGTCCGACCCGGCTTTAGTTGACCCATTACCTAACGCTGAGACTACGTCCGCTGGGAACACAAATTCTCCGTCCGCAAGCATGGCAGGAATGTCATCCGACTGCCCATCCCCCGGACCCGTTACCGCATCCCCGCGCCTGAAGTCAACCCTCATCTTACCCGAATGAGGTACAAGAGTGGTACTGCCACGACCCGTTTTTGATGCCCCACCTACCGCCATCAGAGCAGCGATCGCCCCACCCTCAGCTTTCTTGACCTCTGGCTCGCTAAAAAACGAGTTGAACGCCCCAAAGATTGATTCAAGAGGCTTCTGCTGGCCATAACTCCAGAAAGAGTCCTCCGTAGGGTTTTGATAAGCGGCAGGAGCTTGTTGAAGTTTTTCATCCATCGCGGTGTCATACATTTTTTGCACCATTTGTTGGTAGCCTTCCAGCGGACTAACGAATTTTCCCGTCTCTCCAATCTTGGTAACAGGCAAAGCTGTATCAGCAGGTTTAGCAGACGTTTCGGACGGCGCTGCTACAGGTTGCGTGACCGGAGTAGTAACTCTGTCGGCTAGGTTGACAGAAACAATTGTGTCGGCCCCTCCGCCGGAAGTAACAGTGTCGGTCCCTCCGCCAGAAACAATTGTGTCGGTTTTGCTACCACCAGCAAGAGTGTCTTCTGCCCAATCGTAACCAAGGTTGTCGTCTAACTTGCCTTGAATAACAACAGTGTCTAGCTTATTACCAGTAAGAGTGTCTTCTGCCCAATCGTAATCAAGGTTGTCGTCTAACTTATTGTCGGTATCTTCCCCATCTCCAACATTGACGGTGTCATTTTCTCCACCAGAAGTAATTGAGTCTGTTTCTCCCAGAGTTGTGTCTGCTTCACCGGAAATTGTATCAACACCACTGGTATCGCCACCGTCTAGAATTGTGTCACTACCAATCCCTCCCGGCGCAGTGTTTTCTCCACCTCCACCCGCAATGGTGTCAGCCCCTTCTCCAATAGAAGTGCCTGTGTCGTTGCCACCGCCAGAGGTGATTGTGTCTGTTACTCCGGCAGTGGTGTCGCCATCAATCGAACCCGGTACAGTGTCAGCGCCTCCAGAGACAGAGCCATTAAAATCCAAAGAAATCCTAGACCAAGCCGGAGGGTCATACTCATCGGCCGTCAATCCATACTCAGACGCAGCACGAGCAATCGCATCGTCAACAGTAAACCCGTCGTCAATCAACTCACTAGCGCGAATTTCAACTAGCCTGCTGCTGTTGTCCCTTGCTTCCTGAGCTATTTGTCCCGGTGTCTTTGCCGGGGTCTCTGAAACCTGATCGTCTTGTCCGTCACCAACTCCACTAGACTCAATCCTTATCCTTTTTGGGTTTCCGTTTTCGTCAAAACTATCCCCGTTTTCGTCAAAATAAACGCCAAAGTCTTCTAGCTGTTGCAGTTGCAGCGGAGTTAGAGTTGACCTAAAAGAATTATCAGTGACCGTTGCGTCATTTATTGTACCGGTGTCAACCGCAGCAACTTGAGTGCCGTTTCCAAGCCCTTGCCCAACTCCTTGGGAAGCCGTCAGGATTTCATCTGCCCCAGCATCACCAGAATCTGTTTGTATGATGTTGTCTTCAACCGCGGATCCACCCGTAGCGGTATCGTTTCCAGCGGCCGAACCCGGAATTGCATTGCCGGTTCCATCAACAATTGGTGCGGTCTGAGCAGATGAATCATTTGCAGCATTGTTTCTTGTTTGATAATCTAAAACTTGCTTGCCAAGATCTATTAAGTCCCCAGTTGCTACTGGCTGACCAGTAATGGCAGACACAGCACCCAATTGCGCGGCTTGACCAATAATTGGATTTTTTGTTGCATTCGTAACTGTTTGGTTAACAAGAGTGGTAACGCCAGCAACTCCGCCATACGCAATAGCCCTCTCAATCTCTCCGGTTTCAGCAAGGGCATTTAAAGAAGAAGAGACCGCGTTGGCGTATGCCCGGTTCCCCGTTGCATCAAAGACAGCCTTCCCAGCACCGGACGCAAGAGCACTAACCCCACCAAGTGCAGCAAACTTTCCTATGTCTTTGTCAAATATAGCCGCACTAAGGCCACTTAGCGCAGCACTGCCAACAACATCGGCAGCAAGCCCCGTAAGCGCTTGATTTGATAGGTTAGAGACCGCTTGTCCTACTGCACTAGAAGACAACCCCGCAGCCACATCGGCCGGAATCGTAGCCGCAGACGTACCTGCGCCAGAGGTAGCCCAGTCCGATCCAACCAAGTCAGTGCCGGCAGCAAGCTCCTTGACCGCAGCGGGAATAAGGAATGGAGCGGCAACCTCAAGAGCGTCCCCGATGTTTTTAACATTTCCAGCACCGGTTTGAAGAGCTACGTTGCCAGCGGCCAGCCAGAGAGGCGGAACACCAGCAAACGACAACGCAACATTTATAAGCGGCAGCACTGGCCCGAGATCTTCTACAAACGCCCCCAAGCCAGACTTGCTGTACTGCTGCACAGGCACAACAATTGTCGATCCGTCAGCCTGTTGAATTGGTTGGAGGTTGTAGTTACTGTACCCATCACCCGCCCCCTCAGACGCAAACTTAGCAGCGGGGATTATTTTTGTTTGATCGTTCTTATTAAAGTATTCAGGAATGGTTCTTTCTACACGTTCGTAACCAGCAATGTGTTCACTCTCTCCAATCCCTCCCATTATTGGGACCATTTCTGAGTAAGGAACCTGCCTTACACCAATATCCCCAATGCTTTTAATGCCATAGTCCCTTGCAAGAGACGTGGCAATGTTCTTCATATGCGTATCGGCAGATAAAGGAGATCTACCTTTGTAAATATCTACCTGACCTTGAATAGCCCCCATCTGTTGGAGGAGGGTTTCATATCCGGGTTGCCATACTGCACGGGCTGCATCACCAGCAGCGGTGCCTTCTTTAATAGGCGCATATTGGTTGCGGGTATCTATGGTATCGGGTTCTATATCACCCGGTTCTAGGGCTTGGTTGTATTCGCCTTTGTAGTTTCGCGCCATCTTAACCCACTTTCCAGTTAGTGCCATCTGAATACACAGGCACTTTAGTTGATCCTCCACCAACCATACTGTTGACCTCTATTATCCTGCTGCAGGATTGACCGTACCTAACAAAGCAGCAGCCCAGTCAAACCAGTTGTCGTAATTGTCTGTGCTCGGGGTGGCCTCGTTAGTAAAAACGTCAATCGCCTTAATCCCATTACCCCACAACTTCCAGTCAGTAAATTGAGTCGGGATCTCTAACTGCTGCGCCGCGTACAACTCACACATCAAAGCAGCCCAAGACTCAAACGTATGATACCTAGGGTCGTAAACCAGCGCTTGAGCCATCAGTACGGCCTCACATCGCCAATCGTCGCACTCAATAGCAACTTGCCTAACTGATAATTTCCACCGACCACGTTAGAACGGAAACGCAACCGGAGTTCCCGTCGCTGCTCCCTCATGTCCACCTTCCCGGTGCTCGGACTAAACGTGTACGGCTCCGAGTCAACATCTTCACTCTGCGCGAACGGCCTGCCCGTAACCACAAGAGTCATATCCTCACTCTGAATGATGTCAGGCTCAACTCTCTCCAATCTCAACCAACGATTCTCACCAACCATTGAAGGCTCCGGCGGTCCCCCGGCAACCCACCCAAGATCGCTTGTCTCAAAGTACGAATCTATGGCCAGAACATTTTGACCCTGAACCGCATCAGTTCCGATCTCGTGCTGCCACATTGAAATTCGATTTTCCGGCGTACTGAACGTCAAGACCTGAGTCCCGCTGCCAGAAGCGGCAACGGATAACTTGATTGTCTGAGCAAAGATATTGCTGACAGGAATCGAAAACCCAGCACCCGTCCCGCCAAGGTTGGTATTTAACGCACTCAAAGTATTCCCAACCACATAACCAGCGCCGCGCAGAGTAATCGTCACCGTCGTCACCGCACCACCGCTAACCACCACCGTAGCCGTAGCATTCGCTCCGCTACCGCCCGTGAGGGGTACATTGGTGTAGGTTCCGTTCGTGTACCCAGAGCCCCCAGTAACCGCGCCAAGCGTTTGGATGGCGCTAGAAGTAATAGTGCTAACAGTAGTCCCGCTAACAATATTAGCGCCAGAGACAACCTGCCCAATAACCACCTGAGTGTTGAACGTGCTTAAGTTAATAAACGCACTGCCGCTGACAGTAGTCATGGATTGCGTGAATACAATCTCTACGTCAGGAATCTCCCACCCGGCGGCCACTGGACGTGCAAACACCTGAGAGAAGTACCCTGCGGACCTTCTCGCACCTAAAGCCTCTCCCGCGTCGTACCAGACCCCTTCTCGGGTGTTGTAGATGATGGCGTCAGTACACTCCGTCGCATTTCCACGAGGATAAAACCACCAGACCTCGCCAAATCTAGGAACCTTTGTTGCCCAAACTTTTTGGCGCTGGCTATAGTTCAGATTGTCAAAAAAGTAATTCTGGTTGAAGTTGTTCGGGATCTCTTTGACCGTACCGTTGTACAGCAGGAACCGATCAACGCCACACCAGTAATACACCCCGTCGTACTCAATGGCCGACTGGCTCGACAAAATTGACGACTGACTCGTGATGATGTCGTATCGCCAGAACTGAGGGGGAGTCCCTGATCCGCCGATGTACGAAACGCGAACTAAACTATCAAGGCTCCAGAACAACCCAGAAGGCGCGTTCGATCCACCCCTGACGGGTAACCCCTGAACGATCTTCCCGGTCGCCACGTTGACTTCATTGGCGTCCGTAGAGACCCAATCCTGAGCGTTGCCTGCGGCACAATTCCTAATCAACCCGTTGTTGCCGTAGACAAAAACATAAGGGTGCAGCGACACAACCCCACCAGAGACCGCGACGTTATTGTTGAACGTAAGCGTATAGTTCCCAGTCGCGGTCGCGTTGTTTGAGAGCACAACCTTGGTGTACGAACCCAATGTAAACACCAAACCAGTCGTCGAATTCACAATCGTCGCAATGGCCGAGCCACCACTCGTGGCCGACAATGTGAAGGTGGTCGAGTAGTTGGTGGCGATGATGTAGTACGTTGTCCCCGACGTTAAACCCGTATTCTTGGGAACGGAAAATACCAACCCAGACACGCTGTTTGTCGCCGTTGTCAGCGATGGCCCACCAATCGAATCAGACAACGTGAACGTCGAGGTTCCGTTAGTTGCCGTAATGTAATACGTTGTCCCTGACGTAACCCCAGTGAACTGCTGCACCGTGAACACCAGCCCGGTGGTTGTCCCAGCCGTCGTCGTAATCGCAGTCCCGCCAGAAGTAGCAGACAACGTAAACGTCGTCGTGCCGTCAGTCGCAATGATGTAGTAGGTCAGTCCAGACGAGATCCCCGTGGCGCTCCCTGAGAACGGCCCAGAGACCACCACAGCCTGACCGATATACAACCCACTCGTCGCAGTACAAGAACACTGCCCTGCCGTTCCCGTAACCGCCACCCCAGATAACGCAACACCGGTCTGGGTTCCGGTAACGTAAACAGGTTGATCAACGTACAACCCGGTTGTTGCGGTGCAAGAAAAAGCACCGCCCGTGCTTGTGATTGCTACGCTTGCCAGAGCCTGCGGAGATGTTGTGCCAGTAACAGAAACCGACTGTCCAACGAAAAGACCCGAAGTTGCCGTACAGGACAACTGCCCAGCAGTCCCAGTAACCGCAACAGACGAAAGAATGTCCGCAGCCTCAACCTTTGAAACAACCGTAGTGTTGGCCGGGATCCCCGTCCCCGTTACCGTCTGCCCTGCGCCAATTAAGATGTTCGCTTGACTTAACGTAACCGTTGGTGATCCAGTCGTCAGGTAAGCATTGGCGTCAGTGAACGTCCCGATCTGAGACAACGTCGTTCCGTTAATGTCCCCAATCAAAACCGGGGTGTCTGCCGTTGAGTCAATCTGAGCGAGATTGTTTCCGGGATGCGCAAGAATAGAACCGACCCCTCCACTTCCAACATCATAGAACCCGTCAAACTGCCAAAGGTTTAGATTGTTCGCGGTGAAGTTGTTCAACGTATAGTCAGCAACACCAGCCCCGATGCCGTTGTTGTCAACCGAAAGCGACTGCAAACCGTTGTTGTAACCGCTGAAAATTTGGTTGAAGCCATTAGACGGGTTGACCCACACCCCTCTAGATGGACCAGTCAACTGATCCGAGATGGCTGCGTACCCACCGATCTTCCTCGGTCGCCCACGCTGGAACCTCACCCACCGACCGTCAACATAGAAGTCTTTATCAAAGACTGTCCCGTCCCTCTGGACCCCCGGCTTGGTGTCTAACTGAAAGACCTTCGCAGTCATCAGAAGGTCCCGCCAGCAATTCCCCCGGTCACGCCGCTTCCAATCGATGCCGTCCCGGTGACCACAATCCCAGAGGCCGTTACATTAAGCACTTGGGCCCCAAGGACCGCAATACCGAATTCTGCAGAAGCAGGTCGATAAATACCCGTACCGCTTTCCGATGAAAAGCTCAAGGACGGAGCGCTAACCGTTCCATTGGCCAACGCAAGAGTGCTTGCCCCGGCAGCGATCGTTGATGCGTTGTAAAGGTTGACCGAGTCACACAGCAAAATAACCTGCTGCCCCGACGGGACAACCGCAGTGGCCCCACCAGAAATCCCGGTCTGGAACGTAATCGTGTACGCGCCCGATGTTTGATTGGTGATGTAGTAGACCTGAATGGTCTGCGGCAGGTTGACAACTACGTTACCGGTCAGCACCCCAGTGTACTTTTGGATGACGTTGGCCGCCTCGGAAGATGTAAGTGTGTACGGAGACCCTGCGAAGGTAACCGCCTTGGTCAACTGCGTAAAGTTGAACTCCGTGCTCTTGCCTAGACCGACAGAGTAGAACGCCGTCCCCGAACTTGAAATCAAGCACGAATCAGCCGGCTGCAGGTCAAGCGAAGCAGAGCCGTTGATCAGAGAGCCACCGCTAGGCGTTACCGCCAACGTCCCAGTCCCACCGTTCCGGATCAAGAAAAACCAATTGTTCCCGAGCGTTGAGGCAGAAGACAAAGTCAACGTACCACCGCCACCCGTCCAAACGTAAGCACTCGCTCTATCTGCCGCCACCGCGGTGTAGTTAGAAGCAAACGTAGTTGTAGGCTGAGACTGATTAAGCGTTGCCCCGATGGCCGTCAAACCATACCCGGCAAGCGTTGCAGCATTTGAGTTGGTCGTAGTGGACCCAAACGCTATGACACCCCACGTCCCCGTTGTATTCGCGTTTGACGTGATGAAGATGTACTGAGCACTTCCACCCGTCGAAGGGATTGACACGATCGTGCTCGCCCCGCCAAAAGACTTGACCGTCAGCGTAACCCCGCCCGTGTTGTAGATCAGAGCATCCTGACCTACCGATGCTTGATTGGCCGGTGGCATCCATAACTCATACGATGAGCTAGTCGTGCTGACCTGCATCACCCTCGCGGCAACGTATTCCGTGTCGTTACCGTTCAGGGGCCACTCAAGCTGAATGGTCCCCGTAGTAGACGTTAAGGCATAAGCAGCGTAAGAAACGTCCGTTGGCTGGATTACGTTGCCAGTGAATGGGCTGTTGAAACTCATGAGTCTTTCACCATCGTTTGACGATCGCCTACTCTGGTCAAGTCTTCTTGCTTGAGTAATGCAATCGCCTTGTCGTACATTGCCTGCCAGACTGGGATCCGCTCATCGTTCTTGAGGAACGGCATCGCTTGCAACAAGGATCCGTAAAGCATCGCCTGCGGAGCGTACTGCGTGAACCAGTTAGACTGATTCGCTGAATCTAACGGTTGATTGCGCTCGTAGTACAGCACCTGAAAAGAGTACGCCTCCTCGGGGGTAGGGGCCACTAGCCAATGCGTGTAGTCGTAATCACAATAGAACGCAGGTAGCCCCGTCTGAGTGTCGTCTGGCCAATACTCACGCAAATACTCGTACTTGCGCAAGAACACCGGATAGCGCTCACCACCCGTTGTGACGTTGAAGGAAACGGTCTTTCTCCACCGCGCAGGCTTGTCTATCACCGGGTCGCTCGCGGTCATCGTCCCGTCAGCCACCGTCAAGTTGCCAAGGAACTTGATCTCCGACGCCAGAACCTGCTCCGCAAACATGATGAACTGCGGGATCTTGTCTAGCGTAGCCGTGTCAGTCCGCTCAAGGTAGGTTGAAATGTCGTTGACTAAAGAGTCATACGTCATTACCGCTGCGACTGTCATTTTGCGGCCACTCCCTTGTGTTTTTCAAACGACCTCATGCCGCCAAACCCAAGCAGCCCAGCAAGCAACGTCATGAGTTGCTCAACGTCAAGATCGGGCGGAGGTTGCAGTTCCTTCGGAATTATATCCACCCCTTGACCAAAAGCCCAGAGCCATTGCATCAGCGGATACCCAAGGAACTGGTAAGCCAAACCCAGAACCCCAATCCAGCCCACAGCAGGACGCCAGCCGCTGACAAATAGGCTAGTAGACGCCGCTTCGATTTTATTAATATCCACTTGCGCGAGGTCTGTAGCTTGGTCAATGCGCTTTTCTTCAAGGTCGAGCTTGCGCTCCTCCAGCGCCATTTGAAGGCGTTCCTTGTCTGTTGTAATGAGGTCACCCGCGACCTTACCCACGCCTTCAATGATGCTCCCGATTCCAATAAGATTCATTACTTTAGTCCGGACAATGTACGGTTGATCCAGCCGAGAAGGAACTTGGACTGGGCACGGTTTTTGTTGCAAATGTCTGCGTAACGAGTAATTTTTGCCAGCGCGTAGGCTTTTTTGAACGATTCAGGTTCTGCATTGTTAAACTTTTGCAGCGTAGCAGGGCCAACCGCACCATCTGGCGTAGCACCAACAATCAACTGCGCCAACTTGACCGCAACAGACAAGCCAGTGTTTACGCCGAAGTTGAAAACCGATTCCGCAACCACTTGATTCGCAATCTCATCCGCTCTAAGACGATCCCAAAACTCAGTTTTATAGAATCCACGTACCATTCCAGTAAGGAGCGGATTGTTGATTTCTTTGTGGTCAATGAGATTCCATCCGCCCCACTGGGGGTTTTTGTTTCGTGCAATTCCTGCATAGGTCATTCCTCCGGTGTCACCGGGAATAGTGTGAAGAACGTAACCGCCTTCGTCGCGGATCATTTGCTCAAAGGCTTGTTCAAAGTTAGCCATTTTGCTTGTCCTTCATCTTGTTGATGATCTCAAACGCACTCTTGACCTTCTCCTCTAGCACAGCCACCCGCAAGTCAAGTTTTGACAGCACAATGATTAACGTAACGATACCTAACAGTACCGGCCAAGCCTTGAGAAAAAGCTCAACAAGTTCCATCAATGCCCCTTCATTATCATTGTCACGAGCAACATAATTATTGCCCCCCCTCCAGTGATAAGAATCTGTTCTAGACGTTTAATCCTTGCGTGAACACCTCTCATCTCACGCTCAATACCCTCGTATCGGACGGCACAAACGTCCACATGGGCATCAATCTTGTGGTCTACTTCCGATAGGGTAGCCATTTCAATTAGCTCTCTTCTGGTTTTTTAGAATCCGCCACTTCCTTCTGGATGGCCTGAATCAACTGGAATACCTGAGCGTAGGGTTGAGTACCCAAGTGCTGAAGGATGGCGTTCAGGAGGGCAATAGATACGATTGCGTTTTCCATTTAATTAATCCAAGGAAGTTGAGGTGAAACGACTGGGGGGTTGATCTGATTGTTGATCTGCGTCTGCACAGCGGCTTCAGCAGATGCTTGATCTACACCGCCAGCCCAGATCCAGCCAAGTACGATGTCTTGAGTCAGGTCAGCGTAGGGCGTGTAGGGCGTACCAGCTACATAAGTAACTGAGCAGGTCGAGTAGACTGAGCCGTTGTAAGTGCCGTCCGTGCCGGAGCAGGTCCAGTGAACGGTGAACACTACATCAGTCTGATTGTCATACTGCGGGTAGCAGTCGAGTTGGG
>Ga0181346_1000340_pt1 | contig 20062 bp, 24 predicted proteins | sample Su13VDMM15DN_FD_130100 | JGI IMG/M metagenome (GOLD analysis project Ga0181346, IMG submission 130100) | Freshwater viral communities from Lake Michigan, USA - Su13.VD.MM15.D.N | ecosystem: Environmental > Aquatic > Freshwater > Lake | place: USA: Michigan | collected 2013-07-15 | reverse complement strand
TGAGTAGCAACAGAACTTGGATCTTTAACAGCTTGGGTTACTACCTTTGCAGCGTTATCAATTAATGAGTAATTTTTTACTTCTGGTAGTGCAGAAAATTCTTTACGAAGCGCATCAACCTGTTCTGTTTTTTTAACTTCTGCTTCTTGTTTGAATTTTAACGCTTCTCGCTCTGGCTTAGTCAAATATTCATAAGTTTCAGGCATGCCCAATATATCAGTTGCTCCACTTGGCATTGCTGTTCCAACTGAAGGAGCAGTTTGAGCTAAAATAGTGGCTCGTCTTGCGCTTCTTTCTTTGTCTATTTCTGCAAGAGCAGGCAAAGATACTCCAAGCTCTTGCGCTCGTTTAATATCAACCTCAAATGGGGCTTCTGCTTGCCTTTGTTGTCGTAAGGCTTGCACTAATCTTTCTTGCCCAAGCAATTGAGTATTTAAGCCAAGCAACTTACTCTGCATCAGAGCATCAGGAGTGCTTTCTATAATTCCCAATCGCTCTTGTGGTGTTGCAGCTCCTAAAAGGGAAGTTCCTAATCGAGCAGCTTGTAATGATTGATCGGCGGCCTGTTGTCTCGCTTGATAGCCAAGCAATGAGGATATCAACGTACCACCTAAAGCAATGCCTATAGCCTGGCCAGTGCTTCCATAAGGATTAATAAGATTAGGTGTCGCAGAAGCTATAGTACTTGCAGCTGTACCGTATGGTGTTTCATACGGACTATATTGCAGTCCACTTAGTGCGCTATATAAGTCTTCTCCAGCCATATTAGCTTCCTACTTTTCTGCCTAAATTTTGACCAAATCCTTGCCCAAATCCAGCAGCTAGACCTTGAGCACCAGCAGCCCATGGATTTACCTGCGGTTGTTGGTTGTATCCTTGGCCTAACGTACCCAACAAATACTGTCCGTAGTAATCAGGTTGCTGTCCTCCACCGCCACCACCACGAGGAGTCTTAGCTATTTGCTCAAGAGCATATTTTTGCTGTTGTGCAGCTAGTGCTTTTTGTTGCTCAAATTGTTGCTGTTGTGTCTGTCCAGCAAACCTTTGCTGTTGACTTTGCATATACGGATCAAGAAATCCGCTAGCAATTTGTTGAGGCAATAAAGCTGTACCAGTAGCCTGTCCGTACATCTGCTGTTGTACGCCTTGTGCTGCGTTCTCAGCCGCACTTAAAGCCTCTTGTCTAGCGAGGTCTTGCCGTTCAGTCACTTGTTTTCTAAGAGCCCTAGCAGCTTCTCCAGCTGGGTCTAATCCACGCTCTGCAATTGACCGCTCCAATTCTTGAGTCTGTCTACCAAACTCTTCCACGTTGCGACGCTCAAACTGTCCCAATACGTTCTGTCGGGCTCGTTCCATCTCTTGCGAATACACAGGCTCATATTGAGACTGGAAAGTACGAGGATCGAACTGTTTGGCGTAACCAGACATTTGCTCAAATACGTCACCGCCAGCTTGCGCTACTCGTTCTTCTTGAGATGGTGGAGGTGGAGGTGTTTCAACACTCTTAGCTACATACCCAGACTTTTTAATTTGTGCTTTCAATCTTTTAATTTCTGGATCGTTAGGTCGTACACGCTCAAGATATCTGACACGAGTACTGGCACGAGCAGCATCAAAGGGTGCTGGCGTTTTAACACTAGGATCCTTAGTCAATGCGCCTTTGGTCGTTTTCTTTTGTGCCATAACTATACCTGCCCACCCATATCGAATCGTATTTCAAAGCCTAGTATTTGCAAAGTTGAGTTTTTAATAGACCCGCCAAAACGAACCGCTGCACAGTGTCCTTGGCCTTTAACAGCAAATCGGTCAAATACATACTCTACATCTGCTGACCAAGGACTGCCCCAAGGCGTATAGGTAGGAGACCCACCAGTGCTACCCCACGGAGTAAACGTACCGCTCGGTGTAACTACGCTTGTAATCGTTTGGGCTCGTTTAAAGTCAGTATCAAGTCCCAAAGACAAAGTGATGCCACGTTTGGTCCGCATTAATGGACGAATATCCTTGAATGCTTTGTAGTTGCCACGGGAATTATAGAAGCTAAACGCAGACCTTCCAGCAAAAGCAATGCTTTGACTTGTGGTGGAGGTAATGGCATCAGCTTGACCAGTTTCGCCTTTCCATACGATTCCTAAAGAAGAACCGTAAAATGGCAATTCTTGAAACACACAACTAGCCAAGGCATGATTGTCGTCAAAAAGTTGGAACACCGTCCAACCCTTCGTATCAATGCTGTAAACTAAAAACTTACAACCACTTCCACTTACCGGCACAGATACATAAATGCGTCGTCCTTGTGGCCAAAAGAAGCCAGTCCACTGATGGTCGAATGGAATGGTAAGAGCGTACTCAGTAATTAAAGGATTGATTTTAGCACTTACGATATTTAATGCTGCTTCTGGATCTGACTGTAACAAGCCTGATAGTGGCACTAAGCCTTGAGCTGTAATCACCCAAACGTCGTTGTTATAACGGATAAATGCTCGGTAGCCGAGTGGCTTGCCTATGTAGTATCGAGCGGTAAGGCCCCAGGTAGTAGGGTCGCCTGCATAGTTACCGCTATAAAAAACTACCTCGCCTTCTGAGCTACAAGCATAAAAGTAATCTTGTGCTGCTACGTTGTTAGTTTGGCTAAAACTACCAATACCAACGAGAAAACCACCACGATTAAATACATACTGAAAATCAAATGATGTAAGAGCTGGGGTGCCTGCTGTTCCAGTGACCTGTAATCCACCATACCAAACCTTAGAACTAGCAGCCTGCACAAAGTATAATCGTTCTTTGTGAGCTGTAACGTTTATCAATGTAGTTAGTGTTGGACCTGTGAATGTAATTGCACTGACATTGCCAACGCCAGTATAGACAAGTGGAGTGTCTACACCGTTGCACAAATACAGATTGTTTGCGTATGTAACAGACTGCCAATCACCGCTGGTAATAACAGCAGCTCCCGTAATATCTGATACAGTGCCAGAAGAATTAATTGAATAAAGCTTAGAAGCTGTGCCCACAATTAGTTGGCTACTTCCATTGGCTAAATTCAAAGATTGAGCAAACTTAATTGCTGCTGATGATAATGTATTTGCAAATTGCGTGTACCCAAGGCGCACTGTGGGCGCACCAGCACCAGGAAATACGTTTACAAGTTCCAGTGCATAAGCTGGATCCATGTTGTCTATTGGACTTACTAGATCCAATCCACCGTATGGTGGTGACATTGTATAACCTTCAAATGCCATTATTATCCTTATTTATTCTGATATATTGACAGATTAGGTTGTAATGCTGGTTGCATCTGCTGTGCTTGCTGTGCTTGTTGAAGTTGATTTATGTACTGCTGAATCTGCTCGCCAGACATTTTAGATATCTGGCTCAAGTCTAACTGCTGTTGTTGTGGAGCACTCATACCTGGATTTTGCGGCATTTGCGCTGGTTGATACATCCACGGCTTTTGCATATCCAATGGTGCTGGACCTTTTGGTGTGAAAGAACTACCAGGACCCTGAGCAGCCGCAGCCATTGCATCACGCATAGAGTTTTCAAATCCAGGTGGTACTTGTCCAACTTGGCTTTGTGTCAAAGGCGGTGCCATCTGTGGTCTTGCTTGCGGCAAAGTTGCAGAGGGACGTTGTGAAGGTTGCGACATTGGCTGTTGCAAACTGCGTACAAGCTGACCCGATGGAGCACGATAAACACCAGGACTTACACGCATAGCCGATGGTGGTGGTGACGTATATTTTCCAGTACGTTCATCAAAATTAGGCGATCCACCAGCGTATACTCGACCACCAGTTTTAGGACTTTTTGTCATTGCGCCTTTAGCCATATTATTTTCCTTTCCCTGCTTTGTAATTTGCACTTAGTGACTCTCTAACCGTCTTAGCTGGCCCCACACGTCCTTTATCATTCATGTACATGCCAGGCGAGACTCGGACTACTTGTCCCTTTGGTGGCCGTTGTACTGGCGCTATTGGACCCTGTACGTCAACGCCAGCCTGCTTAGCAAAAGTGGATTTACCAAGCATAGCTTGTATGTTGTTCAATACGTCTTGCTCTGATTTGGCATTTGACGTAGCAGCGTTTACAAGCATTCCCGTGTACTGCTCGGGCTTAACACTTTTTGGCGCTTCTGCGTAAATGTTGCGGATCATTGGGTCGATTTGATCCGTAGCAAACTTAGCTAACGGATTGCTGAAATCAACATCCCACGCTTGTCGTGTTGTTTTTCCATCAATGTTTTCGCCTAAGTTTTTGTAACGAGTTTTGCCATCAAGTCCGATGTTAAACTTTGAGCCATCGGCAAGACTAACTTGGTAATTTTTATCAGCAACGCCTGTTTCTTTTAGCACTCCACGGAAATCATCACGCATCAGTTGCGCATCTGATTTGCCGGTAGTCATCATCTTGCCAATGGATCGTTTGCCCATCAAACGCAAAGCAAGATTTGGTAGGCCGCCTAAACCGCCTGTGCCAACAGCAAGACCAGTATTTATATAATCTTCTCTAGTGCCTCTTCCACGCACAATATCCTTCATGCCGCCTTCCCATAATTGGTTCAGGCCAATAGCTCCAGCAGCAGCGATCCCTGCGATTGGCAGAGCACCAAGGGCAGCAGGCCCACCAGTAGTGGTCGCACTTAATAATGTTGGGGTAGCGACAGTTCCAGCACCAGTTGCTCCCGCACCAGTAGTGCCCAACACAGTTGGCGCAATGGCACTTGTGCCACTATTTAGAAGTTGACTTGTAAGATACCCAGCACCAATTGTTCCTGCTAATGCTCCACCAGTTTGAGCAAGACCAGCCGTCTGAGCTTGAGAAGCCCTATCCTTTGCCTGCTCCTCTGGAGTCTTTGGCATACCAAATCGCTGTGTCACCATTTGATACACCTGTTGTGGTGGCAGCCCTTGTGTGCGTAGGTAGGCAATGTACGCATTCGGGTCTTTATAGGTAAGCTCTGGATCACCTTGAAATGTTGTAGGTCCTGCAATAGCCATTATATCCACGTTCCAAATACAGCGGTTCCACTTCTAGCAAAGAGTTCAGCACGAGTATGACCACCAGCATATATAATTTTGCCAGGGTTATCTCGGCTGTACTCTTCATGTAATTGCGTCGGAAATTTCTGTTGAATGGTAGTCAGTCCATGTATCTCAGCAAAACGCTCAAGCACTCCTTGCTCAACTAACTTCTCGTTAAATACGCTTACATCCGTATCTGCTAAAAACGTACTATAGGCACCGTTATAGTAATCCCAAGTTACACCGCCATCTGAAACTGATCCGGTCGTATGAGTTGGTGGCGTAGCTCCTGTGGTTCCTCCAGCGGTCGTAAAGTAATAGTTGCCGTTGTAGAAACAATAGGAATTGGTTGTGAAAAGTGTGCTGGTAGTCCAAGTTTTCGGCTTAACGCTTCTATCAGCGATATACTCAAATACAATAATGTTACCATTGTTATTAGCTCCAGGAGTCGGACTAATAAGTAATTCAGTATTTGAAATGCCACGGATTTGCATTCTTTGATAGATCGTGGTGTTGAGTCCAAATCCTCTGATTTCGCCATATTCCTGCTCACTCATTGGGCCAAGAATGCGAAAACGTGTAGAGCTATTCCAAAACGTTTCGTATTGATACCAAGAAAAAGCGGAGGGCAACGCATAGTTTGCTTGCCCTCCGACCAACGTAATACTTCCAGACGCATAACATTTAGGCCAAGGATAAGCCTCAAATATGTCTCTGTTTATACGCTGCGTAATCGCCAACAATTGTTTTGTAGTAGTTTCAGAAGAAGTAGCTACGTTTGACTCGACTGTATAGCCGCACTCGTCTGCTACGTTTTGAACAATTGTTGCTAAACTCATACTTTTTTCGGTCTACCTCTACGCTTTGGTGCATCCTCAACAGATTCATCAGCGGCCTCATCTTCGACCTCAGATTCTCGGATCACCTCCTTTCTTACACCACGCAAATCAGTGCCTTCATTGGCCTCAACTCTCTGCATGAGTAGCTCTAGTTGGTTCTCAAGTTTCGCAGTACGCTTCTGCTCTCGCTCAAGTAATTGCCGCAGCCCAACAACGTCATTTTGTGACGAGTTTGCAGCATCCAACCAATCTTTTGCCATCTTTACAAATCGAAACAGTGGGCCAAGTTTTGCCCTAAGGCTGTCATTTGCCTCTGCCAACTGCTCGACTGTCTTGAATCCAATGTACTGAAGTTCTCGCACCGCAGAGCCACTAATAGGCGGCCATTCTACAAGTGGTGTCCCGCTTTCAATTGGTTCGTTACCAATAGAAAATGCTTTGTATAGCTCCGGATATTCGTGAATATCTTGTGGTTCTATGCGACGCACAGTTTCGTCACCACCCGGCCATTGGATCGAAATAGAAGGAATCTCATCAAAGATAGGTCGTCCCTCTTTCAATGACTTTTCTTTGTTCTCGTTATAAGCGTTAAAAAACTTTACGTTAGCTCCAGCAAAACGTTTCTTTTGCTGTGATTGTCCGTTCATAATAGTATGCCAGTCTATTTGCGCCATATTTCTCCTATTTAATAGGCTGTATGCCTAGGCGACTTATAGCACTAACCCTCTATAACGACTACGGTATTGATAGGAGCGCCACTGGTCTGGTAAGCGGTTATTGCTCCCGACGGTAACGACATATCTTTCAAAGTCAGGGTATTAGACCCAGCCGATGACGGAAGCACATAGCCTTTGTTAGTAGCTGATGGAGTAATTGCAGTGAGGGTATCATTGTTCAATCCAATCATTATGTTAGCTGCTGAATTGTTTTGAATTATTAACAGTTTGCGGTTGGGATTAGCTGCTAAAATAACTGTGCTAGTAGCAGTTGCGATTGTTGGCGTAGTGGTAACAAGAGCACCAGAGTAGATTGTCATATATTGCCTATTCTTTACCTAAAATTGCTGATGGATCTACATCTAATTCTTTAGCGGATATTCCTAAACGCTTTAGCACGTCAGAAATTGTAAAAGATTGTTTTGATTTATAACCTGCTAAAATTTGATCTAAAGAATCTTGACCAATAAATTTTGCAATTTTGGCCAAATTTACATCGTCATATTTTAACAAATCTTTATCTTCAGTGTTTCTTATAATAGAGGATAATGAAACGCTTCTTGGTGGCATAATTCACCTAATAAAATGGCCGGACTTTCACCGGCCTCGTATTATGATTCCTTAGCAACAACGTATACAAACCAATCTGTTGACGAGCGTTTGATACAAATGTTACCAGCCGCAGCAGCACACGTTACCGCAGCACCAGCAGTTCCACCGTTAAGTGTTCCTAGTGATGAATGCGGAAATACGTTAAGAGCATTTAAGCCATTGTTTTGCACAACCACGATTCCACCAATCTGAACGTCAGGAAGTTTAACTCCTGTCGATGCAGCAGTGGTTCCTACAAGGTTAAGAAACGATGTAAGAGCAAGAGCATCTGCAATTGTTGTGCCAGTAGCAGTCAAACTTGCACTTGATGAAAGTGCGGGAGCTGACGTAATGCTAAAAGTTGACAACACATTTGCTTGCTCTGGTGGCATTCCCAAACCAATTAAATCTTGAAGAAGTGGCATATAATCTCCCGAAATTGCGGCTGCTATACAAGCCAGCCGCTTTTAATTAGTTCACCTTAAGGTGAGCTACAGAGCCAAGCTCTACAGCAGCAGCGCCAGTAGCAGTTGTAAGTCCAACGACGTAAGCAATCTTAGTTGTTGAAGCATCATCAGCTACGCCAGCAGTTGCAGTTGTATTGAGGTTAGCCTTGGCAACATAGCTTGCAGCCACTTTGCCTCGGATTCCTGAACCAACTCCACCACCGTTGAGTCCACCAACCCATACCCATCCGTACTCGTTGTCAGCGAAAGCTACCTGAGCTACGCCAACAAGAAGTCCATTTGAGCCAGCATTCGTGGTAGTAAGCATAGCGGCTTGGCCGTCTTGCTCAATTTTTACGAACGCATATTGGTCGATAGCACCATCAGCTTGTACGAACACAAACTCACCTTCTGTGCTACTTCCAACAGCACGAAGCGATGCAGGAAGCGAAAGTTTGTTAGTAGTCGTAAAGGTTGTTTTGTAATTTACACCAAATGATCCACTTTGTGACATTTTCTATTCCTCTACTAATTAAGCGTAAATAACAGCCTGAAGCGCAGGAGCAGCACAGCAGAGGTTACCCTCTACGATGATCACAGTGAAGAACGCATCCTGGTCAACAGGACGTGCCATCTCTGGAGCAAGCGGCTTGAAATCTGCGCCACGAACTACATCAAACGACCAATATTTGGTGTTGAGAAGTCGGCAGCTGTTTGTCTCAAGTACAGAGGATCCGTATCCACCATCGAATACGAAATCACATCCGTCATACTGAAGAACACGGAATCCAGCTACAGCTTTCTTTGCAGGAAGCTGAATACGCTGAATTGCTGTCAAAGAACTATGGAGGAACTTCCAAGCAGTACGATCCATAAGTCCAAGGTCAGGCTGCTCATCACCTCGGGTAATCTGGCTGATTGCATCCGTAATCTGCTCTTGTACGTTTGCCGCAGTCAACGTTACGTTTACTGCAAGGTTACGTGCAAAAGTGTTTGTACTACGGTCAATCGTTCCATAAGTACCAGACGAAGGTGAAGTCGAAACTGCCTTCTTGATACCATCAAACTCAAGTCCTCCGCTTCCTGTTCCATCGCCACGAAGCGAGGTAGAAACGGTATTCTTAAGACGAGCGATTGCTGCTTTCATCTTCATTTCAGCAAGGTCAAGAAGCATAGCCTCGTCACGGTTAGCACGACGATCACGCCCTGACATTGCTACAGGCTCATATACCTGCTTGATAGCAAATCGAAATGCAGTAGCATCATCGATTGAATCAAGGTTGAAAGATGAGAATCCAGAATAGAAACCACCGACAGCCAAATCATTGTACATGACTGGCTTACGAAGTTCATATCCACCGGAGAATTTACGAATGAGACCCTGCTCATCAAGCGAAGCCAAAAGCGGATTATGATGAAGAATCTCATCTGCTATTGCATCGGACTGATCGAACAAGGTCGCTACGATTGCTTCCTCTAAATTTGGCATTTTAGTTATCCCTTATAAATTATCGGGATAACCTCTATGGCCTAGTCTCCACCTGAGAGACGCCGACGCAGATTATCCCGTATGTCTTTTGTTTGTACCCTGGGAGTCCCTGAACCAGCGGAGCCAGATATTGACTTTGACGCAGCCTTGGCCTTTTGGACCGCTGCCTTTTGTTCTTGAATTATGGGCTTAGCAGTCATCTTAGAAACTAGACTGGAATAAGCCGCATTCCCGTTAATGACGTAGTTATAGGCAGTATCAAGGATTTCTTCTGGAGAGCTGTAGCGTCCAGTTCCCGTTAATGCCTGTACTACTGGAGCCATATCAGCCTCAATTTGAGCAGCTGTTTCTGGATCCCGAAATACGGGTTTACTATTCATGAAGGATTCTACGACCTTCTGATTATAATACTCAACGGCTTTTTGCTCTTGCTGTTGCATCAACGCTTGCATCCGTTGCTCTGCAATCTGTTCGGCATCTGCCCGTGTAAGGTAGTTTTGGGGAGCTGGAGGAGTCTGTGATTGAGAGTTATTGAGTTCCTCTAAAGACAACCCATAAGACTCAAGCCATTCACGGGCAGTTTCTACAGGGTTATTCTGCATGGCTCGATCCCAAGCAATTGACCGCTTGGCTATGTCTCCGAGGCTAATACCTTGTTTTGCATAATCTTCTTCATATTGCTTGATAGTGTCGTATACTGACGATGTGTTTTTGCGTAACTCCTCAACTTCGGCCATTTTACGGCTATAGTCTGACCGAGTTTCATACGCTCGTCGATTCAAATAGGATTGCAAAATATGGGCATTTTGAGCCGTTGGATTGAGGAATGCTTCCTTTTCCTCTTTACGCATATCTGCTGGTGGGAGCAAACCAGGCTTTACCTCTGTCTCACCTGTATTTGGAACGCTGTTACTAACATTCTCATTTTCCTCTTGTGCTTCTGCTTCGGGCTCAATTTCGTCCTCGGCTTGTTTTGGCTGGTCAAATTGTTGCTGCAAAGCATCACGAATACTCAAGCGTTCTTGAGCGGATCGGTCTGACTGTATTTCTGTAGCTTCAATGTCTTGTGTATTATCGGCCATATCTTTCCTGTAAGTTACGCATCATTTTATCGACTAATTGCTTTTCAGACCGTTGCGTTTCCTTTTCAGGAACATACCCACGGTCATAAGCATCGCCGACTTCTATAGCGCCAGCCGCACGATAAGCGGATCGGAGCTTGGATTTACTTGTATATATTTCTTTTGGATTTAACGGATTTCGTGTCGGTGGCATCTCGTCCTGAATAAACAGGTCGCGAGCTTGACTTTCTCTATGAACCTCTTCAATTGGAACAACCTTCTTCTGTATAGAACACCATTGGAACAATTTGTACTTGCTCATAAGTCTAATTTAGTAAGCCACATAAGGGCCTTTAGTCTTTTGATTTTATTATCACGTTTTTGCTTAAATTCTAAGTATGCTTTTTCAGCTACCGCAGCCTCATAAGCCGCTTTTTGCTCTTCTTCGATAGCTACTTTTTGCGCTATCTTATACCGCTCTAATATCTTGATTTGTAGGTTTTTAGCCTCTTCTAACTGCCTACGCTGTTCCTCTAACTTAGCACGAATTGCTGATTCTTGCTGGTCTAATGCTGCCTGAAGTTCAAGAGCCTTTATTTGAGCTTCTTGCTTTAGAGTCTCTAACTGCGCTCTCTTTAGTTCCTTTTGCCGTTCAATCTCAGCTAAAACAGCAGCAGTGACCTCGACCGATTCCGTTGAAATCTCAATAGCGTCTAACTCTTCCTCAGTTGTTACGCCATTAATCTTATCAAGTAAGAGCTTTTTCCAGTCGACTAGCTTTTTGACTTCCTCTTTACGCTTTTTGGTCTTTTGCCTAGCCTTTAATAGCTGTGCGGCAATAGCCTCCTCTTCCTGAGTTGTAAGAGTATTTTTGTGTTTAGGTCCTTTATCAAGGATATCAGAGGTGTCTTGAGTTACTGAGTCAGACGTAAGTGAAAGTAGGTATACGCTATTAACTGAATCAAATCTGTTAAGAGTTATGTTGGCAGTGGCTGGAACAGTAATAGTTGGCAGAAATATCTGCGCTGTTGAAGGAACTTGGTTTAAAGCAATGTTTCTACCGATTGCAGGTTGAAATACTTGCGCAACCGATGACGTTTGATTAAGCGCAATGTTTCTACTAACTGTCGGTAAAAATACCTGTGCTGTTGAAGCGACTAGATTAAGAACAATACTCCCACCACCAGCCGCTGCCGTGATGGTATGCAGGAAAATCTGTGCCGTGGAATTGACACGGTTAAGAGAGATGTTTTGAGTAACTCCAAATGATTCTATTGGAGTAGTAGGGAACTGCTCCCCAGAAGTGGAAGCGTTCTTATATGTATAAGAAAGCTGACTTCCGGTACGCAGTAAGTTCGTCACGGCACAACACTCAGGCTAAGCAATGTAGAACCGATAGCACTAAAGGAGTTAGTTATATTATAACCTACCAACGAAGTAGTTGCGGATCCTGACGTTGCTACGGCTGGAGCGCATTGAGTTGCTCTAAGACCAGATCCATACAAATGCTCGGTTAGTCCAGCACCAGCCACTAAACCTTGTCCAATGCCAAGGTCTTCAAGCAGCCAAATAGTTGCAAATGCATTTGTTCCAGCAACAGTACAAGCAATGTTTGTGATACTGCGACAAGAGGAGTCCCCATTATTTAGCGGCAAGAAATACGTTGAATTTATGGCTGTTGTTGCAGTAGGAAAAATAAACGTTTTGTTTCCGACTACAGTAGTTCCCGCTTGATTGACGTATCCTGCGGTGGATCCTGCATTTCTGATTTGAAATTGTACGGGTGTACCTCCCGTCGTACCTGTAACTTGAATAATTGGGATAAAACTTTGCGGTCTGCTTGCTGCTCCCATTTCGGTTCTAATAAGAGGTAATGTTATGGCGTCAGGGGTAAACGCCTCTCCAAGTGCGGTAAAAGTACAGGTACCTAATCTGTAAATACGTCCAACTCCTCCATGCCTTGCTATTGTTGAACCACTTGTCATATTTAAAAACATCCATTCACTAGCAACCGAGGCAGGTCCGTTAATGCTTTGGATGGTGTTTGGAAAAGTTGTCCCTAATGCATTTCCTGTAAACTGAAAGTTCATAAATCCACAAGTAGCAGTAGCAGTCGTATGATTAGTAGTAGTAGATTGAACTACACTACGCATTACATACTTGCCAGCCGCTTGTTGTCTTAGAATATCAGCAGTAGTTGCTACCATTATGTAGGTTCCGGCGTTAAATTCATTGAAACAAATACTTCACTTGGTTGAGTACTAAACAAACGATAGACACCAAGAAACTCTCCAGCCTGTATCAAATACGGCACCAGAGGAGACGACATTAACGGCACTCGATACTCTGTGTTCTGTTGTAAGCTAATATAAAGCGGCAAAATTCCGTATATTCTTATCCTTCCGCTTGTCACTGATGACGCAGACATTGAAGTAATATCTCTGATACCTGTATCAGTCGTCATTCGGTTATTTATCATGTAAGCAGTATTTACTGCGATTGCAGAATTGATTGGAACGTTAAATGTATTGCCAGTGTTTCCATCTTGGTCTGTATAAGTCATGCTGATATTGGGAATGCCTACAACTTGTATATCAGCAACGGCAAAAATAATACTTGCTGCGGTCTGCACTGATGTTCCACGCACCTTTTTAATTGGCATTGCTACGCCGTCAGTAAACGTATTTGGACCAGTGATAGTCCCAAGCAAGTACTCAAGTCCTATAATATGAGCAGTTCCTGGAGTGTTGCTAAAACAACTTATATTAGTAGCAATAAATCCATCACAACCAGCACCAACTGAAGGAATTACTGGCCTAACTGGATATCTCTGCGCTACACATTGTCCCTGTGTAACTGCTGTAATATTTGTGGTTGCCGCAGGAATACGAGTCCAAAATTGCCGATTATAGCTACCAAAATTAGTCTGAGCAGTATAAGCAGCATCAAGATTTGGACTAACTGAAGTAAAGTTATTAGCCATTATGCCTGATCCCCGATAAACGTCAGCGTTCCTCTGAAGGCTTTTGCTGTTTGTGTAGTGGTCAACAAATAAATTTCATCACCAGCAGATAAGATTGGAGGACATGGCGCATCTGTAAGATTATTAAATTGCATTGCTGTAGGTCCACTTTGCAAAATTGGCGAAAAAGTTCCAAGAGGGATAACCCCATAAAACGTTACTACTCCAGCTCCAGTGCCAGAAGTTCTCGCTGCACCTGAAATGTCAGTGCATCCATAGTCACCAGTATTGAGAGTTGCAAAACCTGCGCTACCTACTTCTTGACCGATAGATTTCGACATTGAAGGAGATACTGGAGCGATATTTCCATCTTGATCGAAATAGGTAATTGTCCAATCAGCAGCAACCGCATCAAAATTTGTAGTTATAACTTGAAGGACTCCACTGTAAACACGACGAGACACTCCTCCCTCTGTGACAGTCGGCATTGTAGAACCATCTGTATAGACCTGGGCTCCAATATCAAATGAACCAAGAGTTACTAATTTTACGCAAAAAAAGGGAGCTGTAGTAGTATTTGAATAAAGAGTAGCGTTTGTTAGTTTAAACGCAGTAACTCCCGCTGGCATTGTTTCTACTTGATAGATCCTGGGACTCAACTGCCAGTTTGTTAGTTGACCTACGTAAACATTTCCCGTACCAGTATCCCGCTGAACGCTAAAGTGGCGATGAACAATATAGCCATTACTAGCTCTATTGATATAATCGTTCATGCTTGAGAGAGCTGCCATTATTCAACCTTTTTAATAATTTTTGCTATCTCATATCCGTCTGGGATCTCTTGCGTAGGTATAGCAGTCCAGTCACGGGTAAGCGGATTAAACGCTAGCAGAAAAGGTCCAACTGGTGCAGGAAGTGCTGCTCTACTTGCGTCCTCATCATTGCCATCAACAGCATCAATGACTAACTCTCCATACTGATTAAGAGATAGAGATATGCTTTTGAGTGTTGAGGCTGGTGCTTCTTCAATCATACTAGAGCGCAAAGATTCCAGATGCGTTGAAAGTTGCTGTGACGTTTCCGCCTGAAGGCGTAAGAGGAAGGCCACTTGCCACTACGTCGATATAAAGAATAAGCGGTGAAGTGTTCGGTGCTCCCGTATCTTTAAAAATAATAAGAGCTTCGATGCTCGCTCCAGATACAAGCGGGAACGTCACATCCGCCGCATCGAACACGCCACCCGATACAGTTTTACTTACTAGCGTTTGCGCTGTACCAACAAGAGCAGCAGAGGCAGAGATCCAGAACTCGTGTGCTGCGCTATAGGTATAAGTGCCAGTATCAATTAAGGCAATCTTGATAGTGTCATCAATCATATCAACTGACGAGCTGCTTGACACACCCAGTGTTCCAGGGTTAAGCCACTTATCTTTAGTTAAGGGGTAAATTGCATTTGCCATAAACTATCCTATTTCAATTTCTGAAGGGTTTCCGTCTTCATCAAGATATATCTTATTAACTTTTGGTCCAGCTTCATGAGTTACTTCAATTGCTGTGGGATTGCCGTTTTCGTCAGTAATAATCTTACCGCTTTTTCTACCGCTAGAACCGCCCACATTGATCATGCCGCTCGGTTTTAACTGATCCATTTGCACTCGCATCATCTCAAGTTGCTGGTCTTGCTGCAAACGTCTTTCTTCCATGAGTTTCTCTTGCTGAGATAGACGAAACTGCATCTGCTTCGCTTCTAACTCTTGAACCTTAAGAATGCCCTGAAGACGGTTATTCTCCTGATTAATCTCATGCTTCATGCTATCGCTTTGAGTCATTGCTTGAACTTTAAGCATATCAACTTGAACGGCATTCGACTTGATTTGCAATTCCTGTTGACCCAACGAAAGTTCTTGCTGCTTAACATACTCATTAAATTGCTGCGCTTGAATCTTTAATTGAGACTCAATTTGATCACGCTGCATCTTTAACTGAGATTCTTGATAACTGATCATGTTCTTGTCATGGGCATCAGTCATTTCCATTTGCGCAGCTTGAAGCCTAGCTTGTGCTTCAATTTGCGCAATTTGCATTCTGCCTTGTATCTCAATCGTCTTAGGGTCCGGTGGAGGCGGTTGCTTAGCTGCCTCCTCTCTAGCCGCAGAGATTTCACCAACTTGTTTAAGAGCTTTCGTAAAGATGCCATCAAGCTCTTTGCCTCCCTTAAATCGTTTAATGACGTTCTGGAACAACTGAATAGAGAACTCTAGTAGAGGTGGGTACTGCTCAATCAAAGCTTTCATCTGATTAAAAAACTCACCGCACGTAGCCATAAGCTGTGCACCTTCTGCTTGGTCTTGTGCTTGGTCAATAGCTACCATGCTGTCAGACGCAATCTGGATGCGGTAGTTAAACTGATCGTCATCACGATACAGTGCCATGATCTGTTCTTCCATCGCCATTACCATCATGTTTGGATCAATCGGTGGTGGTGGCAAAGGCTGCATTTCTGGCGGGAGATTTGGGTCTAGCGGAGGCGGTGGCGGTGTTGCTGGCACCAACGGTAGTAATACCTGTGGCGCATCAGCTACATTCATTATCTTGTTCTTTTCAAACATCGTAGTAACGATGACACCAAGATTTCCGATACCGTCAGAAATGAACTTAGTAAACATATTCTGACGAACGATAAGACCGAGCGAGGACCAAGCGTTTTCGAGTCTGTTTGCAGTTGCAGTTTTGTACTCGGCACTGGTGCCACGTAGTAGATCGGATACTTTAAGTGTTTCATAAAGCTGTGACAAAGCTGTTTGACGAGCGGCCTGTAATGTTCCAAGCGCCTCTACAAACGGTGCAATGGGCATGAACTCAATGCTGTTTTGCAATCCACCACGAGCCTTATAAGACGGCCAGTTAATCGTTGGCACCATCTTCAAGTCGCCAATCATTAACTGTTCAATTTGGCTACCGATAGCGGAATCGTAAGTTGCGTTTGTTCTGATAGCCTGAGTAACCGCATGAATACGGGTAGTCATTCTCTCAATTTCAAGAATCTGGTCTTTAACGTGAGAATAGTCTGATACTGGAATAACCGAGTCTGGGTCTTGGCTTTGAGCGATAACAACACAAGGATAGAACTTCTCAAACTCTATAGGTGGCTCTGACTCCATAAGTAGCGACTTCTCGCCAGTCATTTGAATCCAGTATACTTGCCCAGACTCGTAACACCAAATCTCGTAAACCTCTGCCTTGCCCTCGTACTTCTCTCTGTCACGATTAAAGTCTTTCTTTATAGCCTCTGGGAAGCTATCAAACTTTAGCTTATTGCCTACATCTTCTCCAAAAAGCTCTACTGCTTGGCTACGATTTAGGTAAGCTCTACGTCCACGCCATTCTACTTCTGACTCGTTACGAGCATCAGAACAAATGTAGTCATTGTATTGAACCGTCTCTAGGATTGCTCGCTCATCTTCTTTAACCTCAACATCCATCGGAACGATTAAAGTGTTACCAGGACCAGCGGTAAGGATATCAGTAGGACCTTCGTAGGTTTCATTGTCAGAATCAACTAGAGTACCGTCTGGATTCTGAAACAATACCATCTCTTGCTTTTGTACTTCTGACTCAAAAGCATATCTTGCCCATAAAACAGCTTGGCCGGTAAGCAAAAATTGCAGAGCTGCCGTGTAGCCAACCTGATCAAAGTTAAACTCCATATCCATCTGGTACTGGATGTTTCGCTCTAAGATAACAGCGGAAGCCTCATGCAAAGTGCCGCCTGAGCGTTTGCGTAGTGTTACTTCAGCTTTGGGTGTGGAGGAGTAATAAGCTGGTAAAAGAGTGTTAACGCAGTACCACCACACGTTCAAACGACGCTCAGTATCACGCATGATACCAACATCTTTTTGAGCGTTATAAACACGGATAGACTCTTCAGCCGCAGTAATAAAGGTCTTTCGGCGCTCTAAGGCGAGGTTAATCTGACTCTTCCAATAGGCACCGGAGAAACGCTTGATAACTGATTCATCACTCATATTTTAGGCCTACTAGCTTGCTGCCGCATTTGCGCAATATACGCTTGTAACTTAATAACACCTTTGTTGAAGACTTCCGCAGGTTGTTCCCACTTGCTGTCAACCAATCTTGCCTTACACATATAGCGCAAAGCATCCATGCAATGGTCATCGCCTGCACTGTCGGCATCCTCGGGCTTCCGTTTGTCGATTGCCAAAGCGGGAAGGGTCTGGATGAGATACGGACATGTAGCAAAAATATACAGCAACGGTGGCTTATTAACCAACCTTTGTCTGATCTGTGACCAACCCGACAACCTATCATTGTCAGCTGCTCTAAACGGTGGATGCTTATACTTTCCAAAAACTTGGGTAAGTTGGTCGTTAATACTTGGTCCACCATCGTGTTTGAAAATAGACGGGTCAGCGTAGCCTAGTGGATTTTCTCCGACGGAAAGAGAAGCAATTCTATTTGCCTGTTCAACGTTATCGACTCCTTTGCCCCACAATTCTCTATAAATAACGATGCTTCCTTTGGGGTATGGGACTTCGTTACCGGAGTCATCCCTGCCAGAACTAACAGCACCCCATACAGCGGCAAAAGGACTACGAAAACCCCAGTCATAACCAAGATACCTAGGCCAATGTTTAGGCACGTTAAAAGGACTAACGATATGCTTGCTACTGAACTCAGGAAAGTAACTACCTTCATGGATCTCAAAGTCTCCTTCTAGCCATGCTCTGACCAGCTCTGGCGAGCCAACCATGTGCAATCGGTTAATGTACTCCGGGTCTTTAGCTAACAGTATTTGATTATCGTGTACTCGGGACGGGATATAAATGTAATCAAAGCCAGCACCGTTAGGCAGGTCTTTGCGCAAGAGCTTCATGCCTTTTGGTGATGGTCTAATAAACAGTTCTTTAAGCCATCCGTGACCTATACCGCCTGGGTTAAAGGTAAGGATAACTTGCCCACCACCCTTACCTCGTAACGCTCCGAATAGCTTCCAGATAGGTGCAGGATCAGCGTAGTTACCCGCCTCCTCTACCGCACAATGACTAAGATTCTGCCCTTGATACTTTTCAGCATCAGAATCATCAGACAATGGCCTAAACCGTAATCTTCCACCATTAAGAAACGTAAACTGCTTTTTCTGGTCCTGCCAGTGAGCTTTTAGGGGTAAGTATATCTGCTTTGCTCGCTCAATAAGGTCATCTGCTTGGGGTAACTCTTTACGAAAGAAGATAGCGTTAAAATCAACGCCAAACTGTTCTTGAACGATAGCAAACTTACCCAAAACCCCATCAGTCTTACCGCCACCACGGGCACCGCCGTAGCCTATAAGAGTAATGGGACAATGTACTAATGCTTCTTGCGGTCCTGCCTGTGGGGCCCAAACTATGGTCTCATCAATGCGTCTATCCGCAAGATAATCATCCATGTTTCAGCTTTTGACAGTACGCCCAGAACTCTTCCCAAATAGCCGGGTTAGTCCGTGGGTCTATCTCTTCATCGCACTCTAGACACGTCTCAAACTCGCCTGGTTCAATGTCCTCATCAACCACTGCGACGGCACCACACTCAGGGCACTTAAAGTATCTCTCGGTCTGCTGAATCATACCCACCTGTCATCACCGCATTATCACCGTAAATCCGCTCTACACTACATGTAGGATTCTGGCAGTAAAAGTAGAAATCCTTACCATCCACAACGCTTACGGTACTGATGTGATTGCACCAAGGACAACGGCGGGTCTGTTCTGACTCATCTTTCATGCGATGCTCAATGCCCATTATTCCTCTGGTAGTTTAGGTAGCGGCATCCAGTGGCTAATATCAATATGCTCGTATTTCCCAGTTTTTGGGACATGATTTCCAGCGTCTTCCTCAAACTCTCTTACATAAACAATCCAGCGATTGCGAGATGGCCTTACGTAATTATCATTAATAAACCCTATCTGTACTCCAAAAGTTTTATGAGAAACTAATACCATCGTTTTAGGTTCTGGATTTTGTTCTTTTACGCTGATCCATTCGCTCATGACTCCTTCTCCGGTGTTTTAGTCATTTCTTCCACTCCTCTCCATGCTCACGATTCCAGTACCAGTCGTACTCCTTATAAGTAATCCGACTATACCTACAACTGTTCCACGTATTGCACTGCCAGCACTGTATATAAGGCTTCTCAGTCACACCAATCCCACGGTGCTCGCACTTCTTACAAATGAAACAGACCAATGTTGGCCGTCTGACGCTGTTAATCTTCGACTTAGCCACAAATCATGTACCGGAGCAGGAAACAGCAAAAACGCCCACCACTAACGAACCATTGGTCTATGTCTACATACTACACATCCTCATCTTTCGTTAGATACTTTTGTACAAATTCTTCCTTACTCATCGGCTTAGAACTAACCACAGCACGAATCTCACCAGTATGCTCAATCACCTGCTGCTCACTCCATCCCAACTTAGTCTTAAGCAAATGTAACAAAATAGGCGTATTCCCATTCATAGCCTCAGTAATCGCAACAGACGCTAAACCACGCTGCATCTCCGTCACACCACTCAAATAATCCTCTAGGTAATACTTCTCCAAAACATACACCGTCACCCTCGCAGCTATAGCCGCATTACCCTTCGACAACCCTAGCCTACCCAAATCACTAATCTGATGCGCCAAATCCTCATTACGCTGGTGCTCCCGGGTATGAGGCTTAGGCTGCATAATAGGCGGCAACACCTCTACATTCGATTCGTTTGTTTCATCACTCATAAACGTGTTTGATTGATAGTAGGGGTAAAAAATTTGGGAGGGTGGATATATGTATAGTACCGGTACCTTTGCGTTTCCGATCTGAAACTAAAAGTGAAAACGTAGCTCTAATAGGGAGATTCCCTACCCACATTTCCAATCGAAACAGGTAGTTAC
>Ga0181346_1000338_pt1 | contig 20079 bp, 26 predicted proteins | sample Su13VDMM15DN_FD_130100 | JGI IMG/M metagenome (GOLD analysis project Ga0181346, IMG submission 130100) | Freshwater viral communities from Lake Michigan, USA - Su13.VD.MM15.D.N | ecosystem: Environmental > Aquatic > Freshwater > Lake | place: USA: Michigan | collected 2013-07-15 | reverse complement strand
TATGGTGGCGTATCAAGACTCTACTTTTAAAATTGGCAACACGGTAAATATCAGTTCTCAGCCTGTAGGATGGGATTTTAAGACATTGAATGGATCATATCCGTCTTACTCGACACACGCTCGTATTAGTGGGTTGGGTGTTGGGACAAATGCTATTTATTCATTTTCTGGAAATCCATTAACATTAAGTGGGGCAAATAACACCATCAACCTTCAATCCAACGGCACAACACGCTTTGCTATTACAGACGAAGGCGTATGGATGCCTGCAAGTGGGAGTAAATCGTTTTACATCACAGATACAGCCCCCAATACTGCTACAAATCACTACCTTCGGCTATTTGCGACAAACGACAAAATCTATAACGATTTTTACAACGTCTATAAATGGCGAGTGTATTCAGGTCTTGGCCCTCTATCAGGCTTAACTGAAATAATGGACCTCACAACAACAGGTTTGACTATTAACAAAAGTTCAATAAGTCATGCGACATTAGCAAATTACGAATTGGTCTTAGGTGACAACAGCGGAACAGTAAACCAAAGTGCTAAGATATTAATCCGTGGCACATCAGCAAGCGACACCACATGTCCGTCTATTGATTTTACTTCGCATAATACTATTACCGTAGTTCAGGGAAGTATAGGCCTATATAACGATGGAAACGCAGGGGGCATTTTTGCGTTTTTAGTTAAAGCAAGCGGTACAGGGTTGAGCGGTGCGATGCAAAATGTGATGGAATTACGAGCCACAAATGTGAATGTCGCTCGTCTGACATTTCCAACGACCGTCTATGCCGACATTGTCATAGCAGGACAGTTGGTAGGAGGGTTCGCTAATTCTGGTGCTGATGTTCCGTTAAAAATCATAACAGGGTATACTCTGTCAGGTAGTTACTGGTACTATGCTGGAGGGGCGACATGGACGACTACAGGCTCCCAAAACATGAGTATCTTGGCGTATGGAACTATATCGGCAAATGGTGGATTTACTTTAGCCTCTGATCTCCGCATCAAGAAAGATATACAACCAGCAGAACAAGGAGCGTTAAAAGTGATTGACAGCATACCCATTAAATCATATGACTTGATTGATAATTACCGAGATGGCGGAAGGACGAGTTTTAACATCATCGCCCAAGAACTTATAGAAGTGTTCCCAGAAGCGATAAGCAAAGGCGTATCATACATTCCGAGTATCTATTCAAAATGTCAGTGGATAATTGTGAATGCCGATGAGATAGAAATTCACATCAACAAACCGCATGATTTAGTCGTTGCCGATGAGATAGAAATTCTATTAGAAGACTCAAGTCTAAAAGAATGCGATGTGACGGCTATTATAAGTGAAACGACATTCAGGGTCAAGAAGTGGGACGACTTCAAAATGGAAATAACCGACGAGTGTTTTATCTATGGTAAAAAAGTCAAGGATTTCTTACGCATCGACAAGACAAAAGTGTCGATGTTGGCTTTAGCAGGCACGAAAGAATTGCATCAGATTGTTAAACTCCAGCAAGCCAAAATCGAAGAGCAATCCCTCGCCATCAATACCTTGACCGAGTCCATGCGATTCGTTTCCGAGCATCTTGCCAAATTGACAAAAGCATTCAACGACATTGTTGGTGAAAAATAAAATCTTGACGTTCTTTAAATGATTAATCTCCCGCCCGTCATCAACCGAATCCCCGAACTCGACCTTGGTCCTCCCGCTCTTCCTCTCCCCAAGCCCGAATTCGAAGCGAAACTTGATTTGGATATCAAGAAAATTGTTCTGTGCATCACCCGAGATATATCGGACGAAGACAAAGCGTTGTTTAACCAGTACGGTCGCCTCGTCGAGTACAATGACCGCATCCACGGCAACATGCCAATCGACTCTTACCCGTGGTCGTACCTCGTGTTTGACTTGCGAGAGTCCGAAGACCGCTACGCCCTGATGCGTATGGTGTTGCCGTATAAAGAGCAGTACAAGGTGATTGTCTACTCCTACAAATTCGAAGCCGACGAAATCATCCCCGAAGCCGACAACCATTTGTCGAGTTTCCCCAAAGTGCAAGCCCGCAAAATCGACTTTGAGAACTTGTTGCTCCAGAAGCGAATTTCCAAACCCCGTTGGTGGGTAGCATTATTTGCCTGTATGCTGAACGTCTACCACAAGGCAAAAAACTAATCTCGCCGTGCACATGTGTGTCGAACATTTACACGGCGGTAAATTTTTGTGTTGTGGTGGAATGAAAAAATAAAAAATATTTATAATCTCGATTATTCATAAAGATGGAATTCCCTCAACAAAATCAAGACCCCGTTAAGCGTCCACGAGGTCGTCCTCCAGTAAAGGCTCAATTCCTCCCCGACTCTGCACGTGATTCTGTCCAGATTGTCAAGAGCGAGTATGTCAAGAAAGACGATAACGGGATTCCCAAAAAAATCATGACGGTCGCTGAATCAAAAATGTTGCAAGGGGTCGAGAAGAAACCGTTGTCCGAAGCCCAGAAAGCCAACCTGAATCGTATGTTGGAATTAAACAAAGCCAGACGTGAGGCATCAAAGAAGGTCGAGGTTCCAGACGAAGTCCCCGAAGGCTATGAAGCGGTCTACGTGCCACCCAAAAGGAACAATGCCTTGTCGACTCAAGCCCGAGAGTCGCAGAAACCCCAGCAGTCGAGCATCCCGCCCGAGTGGTTGGAGATGATGCGTCAGATGAATGACCGTATGAATACGTTAACCACACAATACGCAAAGCCTAAGAAAGAGTCCAAGCCCCGACCCAAGAAGAAAAAAGCGGAATTCCGCCGAGATGACACGAGCGATACGCAAACGGAAACGGAAACGGAAACGGAAACGGGGTATGACACGAGCGACACCGAGTACGTGAAAAAGTATGAAAAGAAAGCTGCACGACGCATGGAAGCCGTGAAGGAGATTGAGGCTAAGCTCAAGAAACCCGTACCTCCCGCTCCCGCTCCCAAACCCAAATCCAAATACGACGGGATGTCATTGTTCTAAAAAATTAAAATCTTTTGTCATTATAAATGCCAAAGAAAGGGAAAGCAAAACCTAAATCATTCGCTATCCGTGCCTCGGGTGGCGAAACAGGTGCAAAAATCGGAGATTACTATGGCAACATGCTCGAAGACCAATACAACATGTACAAGCATAACGTCGGTCTGGCTCGTGGCGGGTATCCCGCTGCAGGAGTTGGTCAACAGATCGAAGACAAAATCGTAAATTGGTGGAACAACTGGTTCGGGTCGTTAGCCCGTGGTGGTCCAGCGGCAAAACAACCAACTTCCGCCCAGATTAAAAAAGGCATGGCTCAATTCAAGAAAGAAATGCCAATGATGCCTGCAGCAGGCGTTGGGCAGCAAATTGAAGACAAAATCGTAAACTGGTGGAACAACTGGTTTGGGTCGTTAGCCCGAGGTGGTTCTGCGATGGCTCATGGAGGTATGGCTCGGGGGGGTATGGCTCGGGGTGGCGTTTCTGTTTTTCGCTAAAAAAATTTTATTTTTAATTAAAATAAAAACTATTATAAAAATGGCATTCAAGAAAATCGACTTATCCGACTTATCCAAGATTTTAGACTACAGCCAGTTCTTAAAGAAACCCGAAGACCAGTGTATCACGATGTACCAAAAAGACGGCGTGTTTTTTAACGCCACTCGCATTGAACCCGTTGAAGAAAAAAAAGATAATCATCACCAAGAGATAGATGTCAAGAGAGATCAGTAGATACACCTTTCATGTATCGTCGGATAAACGCAGTGCAGGGACGGCTACGGATATGACCCTGTCGGTAGCCAATACCCTCAGTTTGAAATCCAAGACGGGGCGATTCCAGATACTGGTGCATGCCGTCAATATCCCGTTCTCGTATTACCAATTATCCAGCGAAATCAATACGCTTCAGTGCGTCTTTACCAACGGAGCCAATTCCAAGACCAGCACCATCACCTTGTCCGCTGGTAACTACACGACCGTCAGCGTTCTTTCGGAATTGTCATCAAAACTAATTTCCGAAGCCCAAATCACATCGGGAGCGTATGTCGGCATGACACCCGTATTAAGTTTCACCTATAGCCAAACCACGAGCAAATCCACCTTCACCATGACGGGACCAGCCAACACCTCCATCCAGATGAATTTTGCGTCCAACACCAATCTAGGAATCTTCTTTGGTCTGGTCGCCAACAGTTTCATCAGTCCTATCGTGTCCGTCACCTCTAGCAAAGTCGCCGTCGCCAACCCAGTAAATTACCTATTGATTCGAAGCGGCAATCTCCAACAAGTCTACAATCGAGAGTACATTGTCGAGTCGGACGTGTTTGCCGATATCTTGTACCGGGTGCCAGTCGGGACGCAACAAAACACATGGATTCAACACCACTCGGACGGCGACCCCGTGTTTATCAGCAACAATCTCATCACCAGCATCAATCTGTATCTGACGACGAATCTGACGTATAGCCCGATTGATTTACAAGGGGTGGGCTGGGCTATCTCGTTCAGCATCATCGAAGTGGAGGAACCCGTGTACATATCACGGAACGAGTCCTTGGTGAACAATCTACCCACGGTTCAGCCGACACCAGAGGGAGAACCCGACGAAACACCAACACCCGAAGAAGAAGCGTTAAAGAAAGCCTACGAGGAAGAACTGGCGAAACTCGAAGTCTATAAAAATAAGTTGTTGAAGCGAAAATTGAAATAAAATAGTGGAGTATTATAAAAATGGCAGATGCGGGAGAACAAGACTATTTTGAAGTCACCCAAGCAAACGATTTCCCAGATGAGTTTTTTCTAATAGGAGGGGTTTTTCGCAACAATCCTGATGAATCACATTTTTTTGAAGTACAAGTACCAGCTAAATATAAGGAAAGACTTGTAGGAGACCCTGCACCAGATGACGGGGATGCTAGGCGTAGGTTTTTTAGGGAACCTATTGGATTGGAAGTTCCATACGACACAGATGATAGAGGGTGGAGAAATGAATACCTAAATTTAGACCCTGAAAAAATTGAAACAGCTAATTCACTTTATAATTATTTTCGTGGAGAATATGAACCTATACCTGCGGGGGGACAGTATAGTTTCAGAATGAGGCGATATAATGCAGAAGACAAACCAAAACCACCGCCAAACGCTGGTGATCAACCCCCGAATGCAGGACTTAAACGAGGCGGTGTAGCAAAAGACGTAGGGTTTAACATGCGTAAACATAACGGGTGTCGACGATGTATGCTATAAAAAATGAAATTTATTTTAAAATTAAATAAATTCAACTTCAGACGCACCACGAAAAGATGTCTTATAATATTGATAAATGCACACCAGAAAACAAAGAACGTTGTATTCGGTTTAACGAAGAAGAAAGGGCTTTTTATGCTAAATCGATGATTGAATGCAAGCCCCATTACCATAAAGATATTCCCGTAAAAGTAGGAGATGTTATTAATGTTGGAGAGCATGTTAGTGAATTAGCACAAGTGACTCGTTTATCTAAATGTTTTATTTTTTTTAAAAGATTAACAACATATAGATGGGAATTTAAATTTCCCGTGAGTATGAAAGAAGAACGCCGAAAATATAGCGACCATATGTGTATATACGAACTTCATAATGTTTATTACAGAGATAACTATCGTTTTGGCAGTTATTACAGAATATATGTTGAAGTACGTCCTTTTGTAGCAGAACATCCTCCTAATGCTTAAAAAATGAAATTTATTTTAAAATTAAATAAATTCAACTTCAACCCACCATGGAGAAAGAGAATGAATGTCCTATCTGTTATAAATGTTATGGAGAACAAAACGACGGCTCATTCCTTACTAAAGATGGGAAAGCCAATTCAGACCACGCCGAGGTATGTAAGCATTATGTATGCCATCAATGTTGTTGGCGATTATCAGAACAAGGCTATGTAGCGTGTCCTTTATGTCGGGAAGACTGGACGGAGTGGATTCACACACATTACACTGAAAGTGATGACGAAGACGAATAAAAATAGTATTTTGGCGGGTAATCTATTGATTACGAATATAAAATATGCTATAATCGCAAGATTACAACATTAATTCATATATCATAGCATTATACCAGCATAAAACTCGAGTTTTATGCTGGTATAATGCTCTTTTTCAGTATTATTAAGTATAATCTGCTGATTATGGCATATAATATATGCGTAATTCATAGTTTTCGTTGAAAAATGATTAAAAATATTCATTTATCTATATTATAAATGAATCGTATCGAACTTTTTTCCGCCATCAAGAAAAATAAACCCGATTTGAGCGATAACTCGGTAAGGGTATACACTACCACTCTTTTCACCCTCGGTAATGCCCTCGGCTGGACTAATCCTAACTTCTTTACTACAAAAGTCAAGGACGTTCTCGTTTATCTCAAAAAACAACCCCCTCGTCGTTCCAAACAATTGTCTTCGGCTCTTATCTCGTATGTCAAGGATAAGAAAGCGACGAAAGCCTACAAAGATTTCATCCTCGACGTTTCCGAAGCCTGTCGTAACATAGAAGAGAAACAAGAAAAGACTCCTGCACAAGAGGAGAATTGGGAATCATGGGCGGACATCATGAAGACGTACGAGCAGCTAAAAAAAGAAGCCTACCCGCTATTCTCCAAAGAAAAGCCTACTCCCGCCAATATCAAGACGATGCGTGATTTTGTCATTCTATCTTTCTATACGCTGATTCCGCCACGCCGCATTCAAGATTTCATAAACTTTAAAATCAAAGACATCACCAAGGAAAAGGACAATTATTGGGACAAGGAGAAACACGAACTGGTATTCAACAGTTACAAGACCGCTAAAAATTACGGGCAGCAACGGGTCGATGCACCGAAAGCATTGGAAGATATATTTGAACTGTGGATTCCGATTGCCGAGCAATTCAGCGACTACATGCTCTTCAACGGATACGGCGAAAAGATGGCACAGCCCGTACTCACCAAAGCCATCAATAACATCTTTGGTAAAAAGATAAGTGCCAGCATGTTGAGGCATATTTACATCTCGGACGTTGTTCTCAAGGACCAGCCGAAACTGACGGACTTGCAACAAGTGGCGGCAGACATGGGTCAGTCGGTCGCTCAGCAACAACTATACAAGAAATTTTGAAAAATAAAGTCTTGAATGATATAAATGCCGCTATCATTCGAAACCTCCAGAAGAACGTACAAAGCGGGACAAGACTCGGTCGTTAAAACCAAAGGATACTCCTATACCCCGCCTCAAATGTCCAAAGATATCGTCCGTGAATTAGCCAGAAGCGGAGGTATGGTTGGCTACAGCAATCGCTCTCAAGCCGAAATGCTCGCCTACCTCAACGGATTAGAAGACCTCCCGATTCATCACATTGATTTGAAGGTGATTCGAAAGTTGTAAAAAATATAAAAAATGAAAATTTTTTTAAAAATAAAGAAATTCAACTTTACACGAACCTCGAAAATATGTCTTTGATTATCGAAACCGTCCAAAATCTCGCAAAGGACTTTATTGAAACGTTCCCCGAAAATTACAGTGAAGAGTCTGATGTATTAGACATGTGGCACGATTATCTGGATAATGAAACCAACTGTACCACGGACTCTTTTTGTAAAGAAGTGGTATTTGCTTACGGGTTTGATAACGCAATGGAATTGTTGACTGAGACGGGAGTTCCGAAATTTAATGTGCTACGTTGTATGTTTTACATCGTTATTGATACGTTAGTTAGAGAACAATTTAATTTGGAAGAAAACGTTAAGACGGAATTTAATAAACAAAAATAAAAGGTACGACTCCCATGCTATTTTATATCTGAAAAGATACAAAATTTAACGTCCATAACGGGATTGAGCCGACATCGGGTGTCCTGCTTCGGTTGCATAAGGTCGGGGGTCTTCATACTCACTCGCTTCTACGGGTGGCGAGTCGGGAGTGGGTGATCCAAGTCGAAGAGGTGTCGGCACATTTGGAACGCCCGTGGTGGCTGCCGATGCTCCCACTGGATTAGCCATTCGGCGTGTCGCCCACGCTCTCTTTGCTCCCTCGCTTCGGTTCAATGCCATTTGTATCGCTCTCGCATCTCGGACATCTTGGTCTGATGCAGCGGCTACGGCGGCTTCGCTTTCATCTTGCTGCGGTAAGTAGACGGGTTTGGCTGAGGGCTGTATGCCTAAGGTGGCTCTCGCTTGTCTTTCGTAGTCTTTATACACTTCACCTGGTGTACGTGCTATCATGGGTACTAACGGTTTGGATGGTAATGCGACGATAGGTGCACGGCTTGGAGCTATATCGTTCGGGTTGGTTTCTTGGTATATCAAATCGGGACGACCGACTCGGGCTGGTCCCTCTCTGACATACGACGGCTGTCCTTGTGAATTGAATCGTTCGGGCAGAGACAGATACTCGGCGGGACGCACGGCATACTGAATCGACGGACCAAGAAGACGGGACTGATTCCCCATGTTGAAATTATCCATAGGCACCCCTCGACGTGGCGTGATGTAATCACCCCGTTCGGGTATCATATTACGGATGTTAATCTTGACCGTCTGGTCTTGCTTGACACGCTGCGATACCATCGGACGCTTCGCTGCTTTTCGTCCTTTACGAGGCATTTTATTATTAGCAGATAAAATTTTTTAAAATATGTCGTAGTAATAAAATGAAGTATTCGTCAATTATGAAAGCACACGATAAACAAGTCGATGATAAAGAAAATATTTTTCCGATGGGCAGTCGAATCATGGCTTTTATAGGAGGTAAAGGACGGGGAAAAACTTCAGGTATGCTTTCACTACTGACCGATAAGAACAGTCCTTATTACAAATATTTCAACGCCATTCTGTTATGTAGTCCCTCCGCTCCGAACGACGACAAGCTAAAGGAATTGTATGAAGAGGTAGTCGAAGAGGGTGGCTATTTTGATGTCCTCAACGAGCAGACGGCAGAACAGATGCGGGATATGCTCGTGGCGCTGAAACGAACTTCCAAAAGGAAATCACCTCAATCGCTCCTCATCCTCGATGACTGCACCCATTCGTTCCCGACAGGCAGAAAACCGAGTCACATCTCTGCCTTGCTGACGAATTCTCGGCATAATGCATGTTCCATATGGATTATGTCGCATAAATACAACTCGATGCCGAGTCTGTTTCGAAATCAACTCGATTGCATGTTTTTATACAAGACCAACAGCAAGGGCGAAATGGAATCGCTCAAAAGGGATTTACCCTTTGACGAAGATGTGTTGGAAGAAAATTTCAAGGAGGCTACCAGCGAACCATACGGCTTTCTCTACATTAACATGACGGGACACAACCCTAAAATGTATAACAAACGATTCGAAGAACTGTGTTGATTTTATTTTATCAAATTATAGTTAAATTTTTAACTATAGATTCAGTTGTCCTTTTAACGTTGTATGATTGCCTCACAACGGGTTGTACTTTTAAAGTTGTATGATTGCCTCACAACTATAGATTCAGTTGTCCTTTTAACGTTGTATGATTGCCTCACAACGGGTTGTACTTTTAAAGTTGTATGATTGCTATGGATAAATAAAATATATTTCGTGCTTGAACCCTATCTGACAATATCGCAACTGCCCATGGCATCGATGAGCAAACTTTGGTCAGACACAAACACGATAAAGTTGGTGCCAGTGGCTGCCGTTTGAGTCAAAGAAATACCGACCACTGATACGGGCGAACCTTGAAATGAGAGACCTTCCGATACACGGCAGCAATTGACACCCACCGAAAATGAATCGGTCAAGAACAAGGCTTTAGTTGAAATATCATCGACAGCGCTGTCGAAGAGGCGAGAGTAACATTTATTAAGTTCGCTAAAAACGAGCGCTGGACTGGTGGTGGCGTTCAGGGTCACGTTGTTAACTTGACGACCGTCGAGGGACACTTGGAATTGGGATAAGCCCGTAACCAAGGAGAAACCACCGCTGGCCGAGTTTTGGATAATCAAGTTGGCGGTTACAGGGGTCGTCATGGTGACGGCACGCAAACTCGACACGTTCAAACCCGTGTTAATCGTGTTCTGGCCGTTGGTCGAGATGGCCGATAAGCCTTGGTACGACGTGAAATTGTAGACGTATTTGGCACCCGAACCCATCATCTCGGCTTTCATCTTGGCGATGAAATCTCCTTCGACCGTGATGCGGTCATACACGAGGGCGACATCGGAAAAGGTGGCGGTAAGGATGGAGTTGGCGGCAGCACAATCAGAAAAGATTTGACCCAACGAGGCAAAATTTAAATTAATGCTTAGTGTTCCCTGAACCAGCCAAAGGGGAAATGCTTGGGTTGATCCTAAAAGGCCAAGCAAGGGCAGTACGTAAAGTTCGTCGTTGACCGTGTCGGCGGTGGTCGTCAAGGAGTTAAACAACACGGAACCGTCCTTTGTTAAATAAGATGAACTGCATGCATGGGCGAGAAGAGGGTCAGCCACACCAACACCATAGTTCAAAATATTATCAATTAATGTGGAGTTGATGCTGGTTTGGTACGAGGCGATGCACGCCGAAGCCGATGAGGTCACACCCTTGAAACGACGAGCCGAGTTACCACCAGTCGTCACGACCAAGCGGAAGCGGAGATAGGGGTTAGCCATGTAGGCTGCGTTGCCGAGCGGGACTTGGATAGTCGCCAAACCACCTGCGGTTGCGTTACCCGAGGTTGACGGGACAACAACCGTGGTAATCGTCGAATTCACGGGACGAGGCGCTTGATTGGACTTCATGCTGGAAGGAACTGCCTCCGTTTGAAACGGGAGGACGTATTGGAGATTTTGACCGAAGCCGACGTATGCCATTTAAAATGAGTGGAGATTTTAAATTTTAATTTTTCTTATCGTTATTCACTCACGTGTGAATTTTTTCTTCTTTCGTGGTATTTCCTTTTCGACAAACACCGATTTGGGCTGTGCTTGCGATTGAGATTGTTGCGATTGAGGTGGTGGCTGTGGTGTCGTGATGGGGTGGGTGTGATTTGACCCCGCCGTTTGGAATCGTCCTGCTTCACGACGATGATTCATCTTTATAAAGAAACAAGATTTTAATTGATGTTTTCTTCAATCTGGAGCGTGATGACACAAAATTGAAAGTTCGCAGGTTCTAAGCCCGTCACTGCATTCAAAATATTGATAGTCAGACCGCCATTGACAGCCACACGCTCATAACTGTACTCCTTCAAGCCCGTTTCAAAATTCACGGCGGCAGTCGGTTTGTCAATAAAGGTGATGAACGGACACGGGCTTTTCTGGGCGTACAAGGTATCGGAACGGATTTGAACGACGGTCGCCGTGGCGGCTATGCCCGTATCATGATACTGAACGTTGACTACTTTTATCGAGCATACGCCAAAGACGGGGATGGGGATGCGACCGTTATTGTTTTTGAACCCGAAAGCGGGAGCAGCTGCGGCGTTCGGAACGATGATGAGTTGGAGAATCGTCATTTAACATTACTCATTTTTTTTAAAATAATTTATCGTGAGGAATCGGTAATGTCACGCCGTGGCTTTTCAAAAAGGCCAACACGTCTTTCGCATACTTCCTCGGGACGACGTACTCCTCGGGCATCACGATGACCTGCACCAGTTGCGACGTGTCCTTGATGGTGGGAATCGTCAACTCGCCCGTCTTTGCCAGATACTGCCTTAACAAGGGTATCACGGGGCGGGGAATGACGAGCGAGCCTGCCTCCAAGTAGACCTTCTTGTTGTCGTGCTGTAAATCGTTCTTGAGCGGGTTGAATTGTCCTTTCTCCCATTTTATCATGCCTCCGTGTGAGTAATTGACGGGGCGACTCGCCATGAGATTGACCGTCTTACCGTAGGGTGTCACGTAGTATTCGTCCATCTTTTAATATTAAAAGATTTTTATTTTCGAAATCCGATGCCGTTGCCTCTGACCTTTCCACCACGACGAAAGCCAAACACGTCCGCCCAGAAATCGTAAATCTTTCCCATCTCGCCTTTGAAATGGTTATAAGCCCGATCAAATTCTTCGGGGAAATTCTGTGCGACGTCATATAACTCTTTGGCTTGTTCGACGACGCCACCGTCGGCGTATGCTTTGTGATCGCTATCCAACATTAATTTCCCGTCTGGCATACGATGCATCCCTTTCGGTATCGGTTTATTCATTTGATTATTGATTTTTATTTTAAAATAAAAATCGTAGGTAAATGGAGAATCTAGACGAATTTAGAAAAAAACGCCATCAGTATTACGTGGAAAACAAAGAGTATCTGAATGAGAAAGCACGTCAGCGGTACAAGGAAAAACGAGCTGACCCCGAATTCTATCGCACCATGTTGCAAAAAAACAATGATTCTTACCACCGAAAGTCCGATGCGCCTCCTCTTACGCCCGAAGAAGAAGAACTCTTTTTCAAACGTATCGTCGGCAACATTAAACATATCCATGACATTGATAAGGATAAAAACCGTCCCGAAAAAACCATGAAGTTCGATGTGTTAATGAGCTTGTTTACCGACTAAATCCTCGTGGTTGATAATCAACCCCCACGTCGCCTCATAATTGATTTGATTTTTATAAATGGCTCGTGCCAACGTCTTGATGATACCGTTTCGACTCAGCTCTTTGTAGGTCACGAGGTCCGTTGCATAATCAAAGCCAAACGATTCAACAATGCCTATAAGATTCCGCTCCCCCCAGTTCTTAAGCTGCTGCTCAATTTCGTGGTCGAGTTCTTTTTTCATCTCGTCAATGTTAAAGAACTTTGGTTTATCCTTGTAGTGGTACACATACGTCTCAACGAACTCCTCCAGAAAGTCGGCAATGGCGGATTTGTAATTCGTCGGGTAATTCATTTTGTATATATTTAAATATTATATTTAAATCTTTTTTTTTTCATTTTTTCAAAATCGATTCCGGTTCGGCTTGAATTTCCTTGTATAGACGGAATACCTCCATGCGTTCAGCATAGCGTTGCTTATTGCGGTCAAGGATACGCAGTCTCTCCTCCTCGTTCGCATACTTTGCTCGTTGATTCTCTCGGTTCATCTCCAAAAGTTTCTCCTTGTTCTTCTGGTAGTACATCTTATTGTATTCGGGTTTTGCCATCGTTAATATATATTAAAGATTATATTTAAATCAATTATTTCATTTTTTAAATCTATCCCGCTGATATGACCATCCTTTACCTTATACACACTTTAGTTTGTAATAATTCCCTTTATTGACTCTTGTTTTGTCAATTTTGAATTTGTCTTCTACTTTTTTGTAAAATATTTCTTTTCCCTCTACGGGTAAGATTGATTTTTTAGAATATTCGACATATCCATAATACAAATCCTTACACCATTCTATGCTGGCTTCTTCTACCTGATACTCATATTCTTCAAAAAATTGAATAAACGAATCTTGTTTCTTTTTTTGTCGGTCGGTAAAGTCTTTAATTTGAGGTAATAAATTAATAATTCTATTGTTCTGATAAAATCGGTATCCTCCCTCCAAAAAGGCACAAAACAAATCGTGTTCGTGGCTCTTGATTTCATCAGCCTTTGCTGCACTCTTTTCAAATGTGGACGGAAACTCAATACACGCCAAACGATTTCCAAATACGGGGTCGTTTATTTTAGACATGACATTCGTGGCTACCCAAGGGACGCATTTAAGCGTTATAGACAACGTCTCGGGACTACCACTATTTCGAATCGAAAGTCCGTCATTCCCTGATATTTGCTTTAACGCTACATTGTTAAACTCATCAGACTCACTTAACTCGGTACTAAACACGGCTCGTTTATTTAAAAGCGGAAACAAGTGAGCTTCGTGCGTATTGTTTTCAAATTTCGGCTTTTTGATAATTTTAGAATTCGCCATCGTTTGATAGTCGCCCATACATTTTTGCACCATTTCGATAAACAACGATTTACCATTATCACCCTTGCCAATAAGGATAATCACCAACTTTAAAACATTCTCGGCGGATAAAGAATAACCGACTAACTCCAACAGCTGGTGAGCTACTGCTGCTCCGACCAGTTCGCTTACATATTGATTGACCCATTTCTTATCATAGTCCTTTGTATAACATTGTTTCAAGTAAATTGAACAATAATCTTCTTTGACACGCTTTCGTGCTTCCCCTTTCCTCATATCATAGACTAAGCCATTCTGTAATGATACAATACCCGTTACCATATCAAACATCGATAAATCATCTCGACGATTCATCAACTTCATCTTTACGATATATCCTATATTTTTCAAATCTTTGGTTTTCTCAATTTGTAATTCGTTCAAGATGGATTCATGGAGGCTTTCAAAATTGTTAAACGACATCCATAAGAGAGTGGTTTCTTTGTAAAAATATCCTTCTTTTCGATTCTTATCAAACTTAATTTTATCTTTGAACTTCTCCAAAAACGCATCGGCTAAAGCACGGTCTGTTTCCTCGTCGCTTTCTTTTTGCTCCTTGGCTTCCATCTTGAGCTGTTTTTGTTGGATTTTAAATTCTTTATCCAACTGCTTTTGTTGTTCCTTGGATAGTTTTTCAAGTAGCTTCTCGTCTTGTTTCTGCTCCTTATCAAAGTTCATACGTTGTTCGGAATCCATATACGAATCAGGAATCTCTAGCCCCTCTTTCATCTCTTTCGGTACAATCGACACGACGTGATTCGTATACTCCTTCACCTCCCTCTCCAAGTACGCACAAAAGTCGATTAAATTATCGACACTTGTTTTATACACCATAAACCCATCATAAATCAAACTTGAAATCCGCACTCGCCTTTTGACACATGCATTCACCATCGCCTGTAAGATTTGATTCTCCATATTGGTTAACAAGTAAGAAAGAACGACTCCGTTAAGATTGTAATAGTCCTGACCCTTGGCTTTGATAGCTTTCTTTACGAGGTCTGGATACGTAGTCTTGACTCGCTCTCGAATTAACACCAATTCTTTCACTAGCGGTCCAAACCACTCCAACTTTTGTAATTTTTCCATAATCGCCTCATTCTCCTTCCCTTGAATACCACCACCGTTAGTTAGACGCAACATGTAGGTCTTTGTATCGTCGTCCGTCCAGCCCATCACGGCTTGAACTTCTTTGAAGCGTTCGGGTCGGTTTTGATTGAAATCGGCAAGACAGTTACATACCACGCCTTTCGCATCACACCAGTTCTTTAAAATGACGGGATGGCACGACCGAATATCCAAATCTATCATGTTATCACGGCAAATCGTATGGCGAATAATACGAGAAATCCCTTGTAGCGATATTCCTACCGTCGTCATACGTCTTGGGTTGGTCTTTGCTTGTTGATACGTATCAACACGTCTTCCAAATCCTCCCGTCGTTCGCTTAAACCCCCCCAAAAAGTTTACTAACAAGGTCGGCTCACTCTTGATGTCCACAAGTTTCTTACCCGTTGCACGGTTAGGATCATACAACGACCCCACGTCCAATTCCGTCCAGTTCTCCCTGATATACTCTACTGCTCTCATATTCACCAACACCTCGTACGATTGCGACGGATAGATTTCGGGGCGGTAATCCATTTATCTATTCTTAAAGATTATATTTAAATCATTTTTTTTTCATTTTTTCAAAATCGCTTTCCACTTTTTTTAGTTTTCACGGTTTCACACGTGATTCATATTTTTCTATCTTTCCAAGGTCAATTCGTGGATGCCTTTACGAAGGGTGAAAAATGAAGCCGTGAAAACCATTTCCAGCCCATCCCCTATATATATAAATATATTTACGATCACGAATATATTTATATATATATTTCGAAATATATATATAAATATTTATATACTTTATAAATATATAATATATATACAATATATATATATATACTTTTCACCTATCTTTTCACTATATATATCTATAAGTTATCCCTGAGATGAGCCTCGAAAAATGAAAAGTGAAAAGTTCATGAAAAGATAGTGAAGAGTTGTGAATCGATGGAATCGAAATCGGCGGGAGTGATTTTCAAAAAAATGAAATAAAAAAATGATTTAAATATAATCTTTAAGAATAGATAAATGTCACACTATTTGGGTATGATTAAGAGGAACACGGGGTATACGCTGGAGGAGTTGGTACGAGGAGGAGTGATGAATGGCAAAGTGATAGACCATTCGGTAGAAGGGGATTGTAGTTGTCTGAACGTATTGGGGAACGACACGAGAGGAGAAGGAACGCATTATAATTGTTCGTGCAGCCACCCGATTCGATGGGCGTATGAGGTCACGTATCAGTCCACGGGAGAAACGTTTGACTTTGGAAGTACATGCATTGAGAATTGGAAGATACGATGTCCCGATTGTGCTTCTGTAAAGGAGTTTGAGGACTGTCGAATCAACACCGTGGACCAGTATTACCGATGCTTGGAATGCGATGCGATTTTCTTCAAGACACGGAGAGAGCTCAAAAAACAAAGACGAGCAGAACTCAAACACGAAGAAGAGTGCAAAGAGCTACAACGTCAAATCGAACGCATGGAACAGGACAGGATTGAGTTTAATGAAAAAGTACGACAACGTCAAGAAGAACGGCTTCGAGAGGCACGTGAAAAAGAAGAAGAAGAAAAGAAACTTAACCGACAATGCGTGGAGTGTAGCAAGTACAATATACCTAAAACATTAGAGGCTTACCGCATTCGATGTAGTCCGTGTTATACCCAATTCACCAAGCCGAAGCGACTGACAAAATAAACGAGGAACTTTAGAGCCACTTTCAAAGCCAATTATAATTAATTAGTGATGGCTAATACAAATCTTAAATAGATAGTCATCACGTTTTTATATAAAGGCTTAAAGACTGATTTTTTGTACGTTATTACAAAAAAAATAGTATACACTATATAGAAACGATGCATGCTGAAACAAAGTTGAGCCGTATGCAAGATGAAGCGGATGCCCTTGAGCGTATTTTTCTGGCGTTAGAAGAGAAGCGTCCAGCTGGAGACGATGATGTGCTTCTGTTGACCTACAAAAGCATTCGTTTCTTACGCATTCTAGAATGGGATGAATCCGTTTATAGCATTGACAAAAAAAAGTACAATCCGATAATTGAAATAAAAGATTGTTTGATAGTAGAATGTACTATCAAGAGCATCGAGAATCCATCTTGATAAAAGTGAAAGCATATAGGGAGAGTCACAAAGAGCAAATAAGAGAATACAAGAAGCGTTACGAACAGACGTACGTAAGGGACATAGAGAAGACTAGGGCGTTAGAACGTGCAAGATACAATCCCGAGAAAAGACGTGAAACGTATTTGGCTAAGAAAGCAGAAAAGCATTTGGCTAAGAAAGAGAAACAAGGTCTTCAAGCAGAAAAGTATTTGGCTAAGAAAGCAGAAAAGCATTTGGCTAAGAAAGAGAAACAAGGTCTTCAACGTGCTGCAAAAAAAGAAAATAAAAAAAACATAGAAGAAAACAAGCGAATGGAGATACTTGAACGCAATAAGCAAAAATGGCTCGAACACGAAAAAAGAGAACAACTGAAAGCGGAATTAAACAAAATCAGGACGGAGGTGACCTACGAAAACGAGGGTAAGATGTATTATAACTTTTACATTCTAAGGCGAATCAAAGCAAATCTCCAGAGTAGGGAAAGTAGCGTTTCAGCCGAGTCGTTTTCAAAGGCAACACCTTAGTCACATAACACGACAGACATATCGCCATCTTCCCGTCGGCATCATGAAAAAGACACAGGACACACTTCATTTACATGAATCATTTATTTTATTTATTTGCTAAATAAAATGCAATACCATCGTGAAAGAGAATACGAACCCCTACCATCACCAAACCGCCAGCCGTTCCGACCCAATCCGCAAGAACGTCTTATGGAGCTGCAGTCTGCTGCATTCGGGGGTCTGGTCGATGACGACTGGTTTGACAATTTAAAAGACACGTTAAGCGACCTTGGTGCAAAAGGACTCGGGTTGATTGACAAGGTAAAAAAAGAATTCGATGACCGAGGTGCCGCCGTGCTTACCAACACAAATTACGTCGGACCGAAAAATAGGATCGATGAGGATTTCCAACGCACCCACCCACCTAAAAACATCATCGACCAGACAGGGCTCACGCATGATCTCGAATATAAATCGATTGCCGACCGTCGTGCTGCGGGTGAAATCACCAAGGAACAAGCCGATGAAGAAACCCGAATATCCGATGACAAGTTTTTGAAATCGGTACAGAACAATTGGAAGAAAGACCCGTGGGCTGCCCTCCTTGGTTACGCTGGCATTTACTCGAAAACGGTGGCGGAGGACATCGGTTTGTTAGACCGTTCCGCCTTTGTGACGGCCAGATACGGGAGGGTGATAAAGCAAAGATTTCGTCGATAATCTTCTCGAATAAATTACTTTTAAATAAAAGTAATACGTAATAAGAAATGTCGATGAATGGCATCAGTCAATCGTACATTCCGAATACCTTGTCGGGGTTAGACTCGTTTAATGCCACATCAATAACTATAAATGGAATCGATATTACAACGCTGTTTGTCCCTTTTATAAACAGTCCTAGCGATGTCGATTTGGCAGCCAAAAATTTGACGACCACGGGGCGAGTGCAAACGACCGTTCTCAAACTCCCTAGTTTAACTGATTCAACTTCAAAATATTTACAATTAAATAGCAATAAAGAGGTCATCAGCACTGATTTAGGATTAGTCTATGCCCCTATAGCCTCGCCTACTTTTACTGGGACGGTGTCTGGTATCACGAGTAGTATGGTCGGATTAGGCAATGTGGATAATACTAGTGATCTTAATAAACCAGTATCTACGGCGACCCAAACCGCACTCAATTTAAAAGCCAATATAGCTAGTCCTACCTTTACTGGGACGGTGTCTGGTATCACGAGTAGTATGGTAGGGTTGGGTAATGTGGATAATACTAGTGATCTTAATAAACCAATCTCTACGGCGACCCAAACCGCACTGAATTTAAAAGCTGATTTAACAAGTTTGGCAAACTATTTATTATCATCTACAGCGGCTGCTACTTACGTTCCTTATGCGGGAGCAGCGGGGGCGGTAGACGTTGGGACAAATGCGTTAAGAACAAGTTACACGCCTATAGCACCAAATGACGTTATCAATATGCAATATTCTAACACAACCCTTCTAACTCAAGCTAACGCTGTCACTATCTATCTATCACAAATCAACGCCGCAATAATTTATCTCACACAAAATGTTGCCGCATCCACATATTTCCCCCAATCCTCCATAGTTTTCTATGCTCCGCTCGCCAGTCCAACTTTTACAGGTGTCCCATCAGCCCCGACGGCTTCACCTGGAACAAATACGACGCAACTCGCTACAACGGCATTTGTAACAGCAGCCGTGTCAGGAGCAAGTGTTTCTTCGTTTTCTGCTGGTTCGACAGGTTTCACGCCAAATACGGCGACCACGGGAGCAATCACTTTAGCAGGCACGCTAAACGTCTCCAACGGCGGGACAGGGGTGACCTCGTCAACGGGAACTACATCCGTTGTATTATCCGCCTCGCCAACCTTAACAGGAACCCCACTCGCCCCGACGGCTTCACCTGGAACAAATACAACACAGATAGCCACAACAGCTTTCGTTACGAATGCCGTGTCAGGTGCTGGTGTATCATCGTTTTCAGGAGGAACGACGGGACTCCTACCCAACACGGCTACAACAGGTGCAGTAGTGTTAACAGGAACTTTATCAATAGCAAACGGCGGTACTGGTAATACGACAGGGACTTTAGCATATCTCGGAAATACCCAAACATTCACAGGCATCAATACGTTTTCAGATCAAATGACATTGACAAAGGGGTTTGACTTGACGCTAGGGGCAGTCAATAGTTTCTCTATTCGGAATTCAAGTTTAGTGACGCAATTTACAGTTCAAAACACAGGTGTTACCATGGGTAATTTAGTGATGACAGGCAACGTATTAAACATGAGTTCTACCAGCCCTAACGCTTTCTATTCAGGCGACAATTTACTCATATCGGCATCAGCCACAGTAGGTAAAAATATTTTAATGACGGTAGCAGGAACAGGCTTTACATTA